>Ga0206998_1003_pt1 | contig 89784 bp, 70 predicted proteins | sample Alteio_BWMinCont_FD_153309 | JGI IMG/M metagenome (GOLD analysis project Ga0206998, IMG submission 153309) | Enriched cells from forest soil in Barre Woods Harvard Forest LTER site, Petersham, Massachusetts, United States -... | ecosystem: Environmental > Terrestrial > Soil > Temperate forest >... | reverse complement strand
GGTTCGTATCGATACAACGGGGTGTCCTGGTTGAGGATCGGATCAACGATCCTCCAGGCTTCTTCGACGTAGTCCTGACGGGCAAACAGCGTCGTATCGCCGACCATGGCGTCGCTGAGGACCCGCTCGTAGGCGGCCATTTCGCCGGGACGCGGATTACGGCTAGCGATAAGCTCAACGTCGGCACGCTTTCCTCCTTCCACAAAGGGTGCGACGGATACCATCATGGCCACGGTGATCTCCGGACTGAGACGGAAGCGCAGGTAGTTCTGCGGGGGATCGGGATTGATGTAGGTGGCGGGAAGCCGGCGCAAGCGGGCAATGATCTCGAAGCAGGTCATGGGCAGATTCTTGCCGGCACGGATATAGAAGGGCACTCCCTGCCAGCGCCAGGAGTTCAGCTCGAGACGAAGTGCAGCGAAGGTCTCGACCGTGGAGTTCGGAGCGACTCCGCTCTCCTGAAGGTAGCCGTCGAACTGGCCGCGAATGACATTTTTTGGACCGAGGGGAGGAATGGTCTTGAGGACCTTGACCTTTTCGTCGCGCAGGCATTCGCTGTCATCGCGCGCCGGCGGCTCCATAGTGAAATTGCACAGCACCTGAAAGATATGGTTCTGGACGACGTCGCGGATTGCGCCTGTCTGATCGTAGAAGGCTCCGCGTCCCTGAATGCCGAAGTCTTCGGCCATGGTGATCTGCACACTCTCCACGTGGTCCCGATTCCACAACTTTTCCATGAAAGAATTCGCGAACCGAAAAGAGACCATGTTGCTGACCGGGCCCTTGGCGAGATAGTGATCGATGCGAAAGATATCGGGCTCATTGAAGGCGGTGTGCAGGATGCGGTTGAGCTCCTGCGCCGAAGCCAGATCGTGGCCGAAGGGCTTTTCGACGATGATGCGCGCGCCCTTGGCGGAGCCGGATTTTACGAGCTGCTCGATCACCTTCTCAAAGAGAAAGGGCGGGATGGCCAGGTAGTGCGCGGGATGCTCCGCCGTGGCAAGAGTTTTCCGGAGCGCCTGAAAGGTGGCAAGGTCGGCGTAGTCACCGTCTACGTAGCAGAGCAGGGCGCTCAGCTTAGGCCATGCATCGGGATCGAGGCCACCGTGCTGCTCCAGGCTGTCTTTGGCGCGCGCTTTGAACTGGTCGAGGTTCCAACCGGCCTTGGCGACACCAATCACGGGAACGTCGAGGTTGCCGTGCTGGATCATCATCTGCAGCGCGGGAAAGATCTTCTTGTAAGCCAGGTCGCCGGTCGCTCCAAAAAAGACCAGCGCATCGGATTGTGGGTTGCTCATGAGTCGCCTCCTTTAGACTGGGGCCTTATTTCACTGCGCAGCCGGTTTACCGGGTAATTCTACTTGGGGGCGGCCTGCATCTTTGCACGGAGCCGGGCTTCGGCGTCGTCGCTCCAGTACTTGCAGTTGAGCTGGATGAAGACCGAAGTGTAGGGGATGGTCACGGTGGTCTTGAGGACGAGGATGTGGAAGGTCTTTCCGGCTTCGTCGATGTGCGCGATGATCTGCTCGTGTGGGAGCGACTGGACTTTGTAGGGATGCAGGAGGGCGGCGATCTGCGTGCGGTAGGCGGAAACGCCGGGCGCGTCCTGATCTGAAACAAAGGGCAACTCGGCGTCCATGAAGATGTCGGGGCGGACGTGGATGGAGTGGTTGACAGTGTCGAGTACGGCCTGAACGACGTCGAGCTGGCTGGTGTTGGTTTCGATGGTCTCGACGCCGGGCGAGGACTGAAGCGGGTAGGCGGAGTCGACGATGAGGATCCAGTTACGGTGACCGAGGAGAGGCATGGACTCGGCGAGTCTGGTTCTCCAGGCGGCCGGCTGGGCGATCGCGGGCAGCGCCAGAAGCAACATGAAAAGGGCGAAGCGCTTCATGGCCACAGCATAGAACAGGGAACAGGGATCAGGGCACAGGGATCAGAAAACAGGGTTCAGCGGATGATGGAATTCAGGCGGTTTCTTGATACCGAGGATGCGGGGCGGGCGACGCGGGCACTGCGCAAGCTGGCTGCGTGTGACATTTCGCGATGGGCGCTGACGGGCGGGCTGGCGGTGGAGATTCATATATTGCAGCATGGGCGGGAGTCGGGCGGGCGCCAGTTGCGGGATATGGATTTTGTGGCGGCTTCGTTCGAGGACATCCCCGCGGCGCTCGGGAGCGAGGTGCTGTTCCGGCATGTGCATCCGTACGACAAGCCGGCGAAGACGATGCTGCAGTGCGTGGATGAGGAGACGGCGCTGCGAGTGGATTTGCTACGCGCTTATGGGCAGGAGATGGAGCGAGCAGTGCCAGTTCGAGTGGATGGGATCGAACTGAAGATGATCTCAGTTGAAGATGTCGAAGCCGCACATGCCCGAGTGGTGTGGGGACTGGTGATGGGCAAGAGGGTGGCTCCGCAACATGCGCGGGATTTTTTGCGACTGCTGCCGCTGATGCCCGACGACGGAATTGAAGAGATATGGCAGGAGCACAGAACTCCGGGGTGTCCGGTGAGCTTTGCCGAGACGATCGAGGAACTGAAGAAGGTGATTGCATCGCGGACGGAACTGCTGGCGCCGAGGGTGTATTCGAAGGATGTGCATGCGGTGTGCCCGCGGTGCCACGCGACGGAGGCGTTCAAACTGGCGGACTCAAGGCGGGTGTTTTCGATCCTGGGTTATTGCTGAACGATTGCCGGTGTTTGGTGCGGCCCACACGATGCTTGGTGCGGCGCGCACGAGGCACTCCCCGGTGCAAAGGGGACGAATGCGGCATTCCCCGCAGCGGAGCGCGCGTTTTGTGTGGCAGGCTGCTGTGCAATAAATTGTCTTGACAGTTTTCCATTCACAGAGGTACAAGCCGGGGTGGTTAAAACGAGCGCTCGCTCGCTTTGATCTTACCCATGGGAATATCGATGCCCCGGCTTTTGCATGGCACGATCGAGAAGAACAAGATCCGCATCCGTCGGGCGGCTCTCTATCTTTTCACTCGCAAGGGTTTCCATGGCACATCTGTCCGTGAAATTGCGACCAGGGCAGGCGTGTCGATGGGCAATCTCTACACCTACTACGACACGAAAGAAGCCATCTTCATCGACCTGGTGAACGATTTGGGCCGAAAGATGGAAGTCATCCGGCAAGAGGAGCTGATGCCGTTGATGGCGTCGCTCGATCCGGACTCGCTGAGGAAGCTGGCGGGAGCGATCGGCAGGGTTGTTGGCGAGAACCTGGATTACTGGCGGCTGATGTACATCGACGTCGTCGAGTTTCGACAAAAGCACTTCATCCACAGTTTTCGCGAGATAGCAGGCGGGTTGCGGACTTACGCCAAGGTGGTGATTCACAGTTCCCGGGTGAAGTTTCCGGACGGCGTGGATCCTTCGCTCGCCTACACGGCGATTTATCTGCAGTTCTTCACTTATTTCCTGGCGGAAGAGCTTTTCGGGGCAAAGCGGCACCTGGGCATGGGAAACGAAGAGGCCGTCGAGCAACTGGTTCTTCTGTACACAGGGGGACGCATTATTCGGTCTAAAGGCAAACGAGCTACCGGGCCAAGGAGGAAGTTATGAAACCAGTGCGGGCAGTCGCATATGGTCTGTGTGTTCTGTTGTGGCTTGCCTCCGCCGTCGGCGCACAGACGACGACGACGGGGCAGATCGCTGGAGTCGTAAGGGATCCGAGCGGCGCGGTGGTGGGCGGGGCGGCGATCAGTGTCTCCAGTGCGGCCGGAGTGGAGCGCAGCACGGTGAGCGACGAGAGCGGGCACTTTGCACTTTCGATTCTCCCGCCGGGCAGCTATCACCTCACGGTGAAAAAGACGGGATTCGCGGAGGCTACTGCCGACGCTGTCACGGTTCGTATTACGGAGACGACCGGTCTTGAGATCAATCTCGAAGTAGCGGTGCAAAAAGCGGTTGTTGAAGTCCGCTCCGAAGAGGCTGAGACCGCAGCGCATGGCTCTGTCATTCAACAGGAACAGATTCGTCAACTGCCGCTTCCAACGAGGAATTTTCAGCAACTCCTTGCGCTTACACCGGGGACGTCGGGGCCGGTGCAGAACTCGTCGGAACTGGGGCGCGGCGCAGCTCCGATCTATGTCAACGGGAATCGCGCGACTTCGAATTCGGTGATCATCAATGGCGCAGACGCGAACTCCATCGGCACCGGCTCACTGCCGAATCTGGCAATCCCCGCAACCGACACATTGCAGGAATTCATTGTGCAGACCAGCCAATATGATGCGTCGCAGGGACGTGTCTCGGGTGGGGTGGTCGCTGCCGTTACCAAGTCGGGAACGAATCAGTTTCACGGCAACGTCTACGAGTTTTTCCGCAACACCGTACTCAATGCGAACAACTACTTCCTGAACCGCGCAGACATTTCGCGGCCGCCCTACCAGCGTAACCAGTTCGGCGGCACGCTCGGCGGTCCGATCCTGAAGGACAAGCTCTGGTTTTTTATTTCTTACCAGGGAAGCCGGGAAGTGAACGGGACTTCCCTGCTCAATTCGATCGGTACGGTATTTGTGCCGCAGAACCTTACAAATGACCGGTCGGATGCGGGCGTGAATGCGCTGGCGGCGTCCTATGGGCTCGCGCCATGTGCAACTCCTCCGGTTACACTTACGTTTCCGCCGTGCTTTGATCCGACAGCAAAGTTTCTGTTACAGGCGAAGCTACCGAATGGGGCGCACGTAATTCCGTCGGCTCCGAATCCGACGCCGGTTGGCATCGGGCAGGTGCCGCTGCCGGAAGCAACGCCGGTGGTGGGTATTTCCCGATTCACCGAAAACCAGTACAACACGAATCTCGACTATCAGATCTCGCAAGCGAACCGCTTGTCGGGCAAGTTCTTCGAGGCTGACAATCCAGAGTTGCAAGCCTTGTACAACTTATTCGGGCTGACGAATGCACTGCCGGTGCCGGGGTTTGGCGGGACGGCTGATCTGAATCAGAGAGTGCTGGCGGTGGACGATACGCACGTGTTTTCTCCAAGCGTGGTGAATGACGCGCGCTTCGGGCTGTCGATCATTACGACAAGCTCCGCTCCCCAGGAGCCTTTCTCGGCAACGCAGGTAGGAATCTCGTCGCCACTGGGCGGCTTGTTCCCGGGGATGCCGGAGATTTCGGTGGCCAACTACTTCGATCTCGGGGCGAATCCGTTCTCGGATAACAACGCCGATGAGAAGACGTATACAGCCCTGGATACAGTGAGCTGGCAGAAGGGCCGTCACAGCATGAAGTTCGGGGTGGAGTACAAACATCACGATGTGGCCGCGGCTTTTAACCTCTACACGCGCGGTCAGATTTTCTTTCTCGGGCTGGCGCCGCCACCTTCGCCCTTTGCCGGGAACGGGTTCTTTGATTTTCTGGGCGGGCTGTATGACCTGACAGGACTGACGATTATGGGTTCGGGGGTGAACAACCGCGACATCAGCGCGCACGATTGGGCCGGTTACTACAACGACGACTGGCGCGCGACTGACCGGCTCACGCTCACTATGGGGCTGCGCTACGACTTCTTTGGGCCCTTTTCGGATGCGGATGGGCGCTTCGTCGGGATCGATCCGCAGCGGATAACGACGTTCGCGATTCCAGGACTTGTTCCGGTTGACAATGTGGCGATTACGGGAGGGTTTGTTCAGGCTTCAAATGCGAAGAATCCGCTGCCGGGGATTCCGGAGGTCCGGCCGTCGCTGGTTTCTCCGAATTACAAGAACTTTGCGCCGCGATTCGGATTCGCGTGGGAAGCTGTGCCGAATCGCATGCTGGTCCGGGGCGGTTATGGAATCTACTTTGACCGGGCCAATTCGCGCCTGCTCAACAATCAGATCTTGAACTTCCCTTACTACACACTGGCGCAAACACTGGAGACTCCGATTGCGACTCCGTTTGTCGATGTGCCGCCGCCGAGCGCTTTTCCGTTGACCTTCAATAATCCGGAGATCTTTCCTTTTGGCGGGCCACCGGCGCTGCTGCCGCAGGCGCCCAGTCCGCTTTCGCCGACCGGCGTGGCGGTGGTTTCGGCGAATGGGATCTATCCGGACATCCACAACTTCAGAACGCCGTATACGCAGCAATTCAGCCTGGGAACGCAGTACAGTTTTGCGAACAGCTGGATCTTCGATCTGAATTATGTGGGGGCTCTGGGGCGAAGGCTGTACCGGCTGATGGATTTAAACCAGGCGTTTGCTCCGGTGGCGTTTGAGCCGGGGCCGCTGAGCCCGGGACTGTCGAGCCTTGCGGTACAGGGATTTGGCGTACACCTGATGCAGAGCTCGGCGGTTTCGAATTACAACTCCATGCAGGCGAGCGTGACCAAGCGGATGTCGCATGGGCTGCAGTTTCTGGCGGCTTACACATACAGCCATTGGCTGGATGAGTATTCGGGCGATCCGACGGGCACGAGCGATGTGACGGTGGTGCCGGGCAATCAGGTGACGTTGAACAACTATGCGAGCTCGGACTTCGACCGGCGGCATCGCTTCGTCTTCAGCGGGATTTATGACTTGCCCGGTTACAAAGGGACGTCGGGTTTGCTTAAACAGGCGGCGAGCGGGTGGGAGCTGGCGAGCGTGATCACGCTGCAGGCGGGCACGCCGTTTTCTGTGCTGACGAATGCGACGGCGTTTGTGCAGGCGCGGGCGAATTCGGTTGCGGGGTGCGATGCTTCGCGGAGCGGGGGCGTGCAGGCGCGGCTGAATGAATACTTCAATGTGAATTGCTTTACGCCCGCTACGGCGGTCGGAGATTTTGGGACGAGCGGACGGAACATTCTGCGCGGACCCGATCAGAAGAATGTCGATATTTCGATTGTGAAGTTCTTTCCGATTGGCGAGCGGCAGGTGGAGTTCCGCAGTGAGCTCTTCAACGCGTTCAACACGGTCAGCTTTGCGAATCCGGTGAACATTCTTGCTTCGGCGAATGTGGGGCAGATCGTGACGACGACAACGGGACCGCGCGTGATTCAGTTCGCGTTGAAGTTCAATTTCTAGCGGCAACGGTGACGCTTGTATGACTGCGCAAGGACAGAAGGGGTCGATGAAGACGACGAGGGAAGCCCGGGGGCGCGTGCGGGGCGACGGTGTGGAGTTGGCCTTTGGATACTGGCCGGGGCGGGGGGTGCCGGTGGTGGCTCTGCATGGGCTGACGGCTTCGTATGTGAGCTTCATGGGCATGGCAGAGCGGCTTGCGGGGCGACGGGCGGTGTTTGCTCTCGATCTGCGCGGGCGCGGCGACTCGGAGAAACCGGCCGGGCCTTACGGGATGGTGCAGCACGCGCGCGACGTGGCCGCAGCCATGCGGGCGATGGGGCTGGGGCGGAGCGTGATCGTGGGGCATTCGATGGGCGGGTTTGTCGCGGCTGCGCTGGCGGCGCAGCAACCGGGCCTGGTGGCGGGCGTGGTGTTCATCGATGGCGGCTATGCGCCGGCAATTACGGCGGCGGGTCCGCAGCAGGCTCTGGATGGGGCGCTGGCGCTGCGGATTGCACAGCTAAGGCAGACGCACCCCTCGCGGGAAGCGTACAGGCTGTTCTGGCGGAGCCAGCCGCATTTTCCCGCTGAGGACTGGGGTCCGTGGGTGGAGGCATTTCTGGACTATGAGGTTGGCGGTGAGGCTCCGGAATTGCGGCCGAAGGCTTCAGAGGATGGCGTGAAGGCAGACCTGATGGAAGGACTGCAGCGAGAAGCGATGGTTGCCCGGCTGCAGACGATTCGAGTGCCGGTGCTGATGATTCGCGCGCCGGCGGGGTTTGTGCCGGGGTCGCCACCCCTGTATCCCGACGCGATGATGGAGCAGATGCGGACGTGCGTTCAGGCGATGGAGGAGGAACTGATTCCGGGCACGACACATTACACGATCCTCATGGGGAATCGCGGAGCGAGCAGGATCGCCGACCTGGTGGAGGATTTCGCCGAACGCTGCGAGGCGGCCAAGAGCGCCGGTTGATGATGCGAGACGGCAGTAACAATTACTGCTGGTAATTGGAGGGCGTTGTGGTGTTTCGCGATCAGACTGCGGTTATCACCGGTTCAACTTCAGGGATAGGGCTTGGCATTGCGGAGGCCTTTGCGGCGGCGGGTTGCCGAACAGTCATCAATGGCATTGCAACGAGCGCGGAGGCGGAAGTGCTTTCGCGCCGGCTGCAACAGCAGTACGGGGCGGAGGTGTTCTATCACCCGGCGGACCTTGCCGATCCGGAGCAGTGCGCTGCGCTGATTCGGGATGCCGAAGAACGCTTCGGGCGTGTGGGTGTTCTGGTCAACAATGCGGGCATCCAGCACGTTGCGGCGGTGGAGCAGTTTCCGGTGGAGCGCTGGGATGCGATTCTCGCCATTAATCTGTCGGCTGCTTTCCACACGATACGCGCAGCGCTGCCGGGGATGCAGCGGCGCAATGATGGACGCATCGTCAACATCGCGTCGGTGCATGGGCTGGTGGCGTCGGTGAACAAGGCGGCGTATGTTGCGGCGAAGCACGGGCTGATCGGGCTCACCAAGGTTGTCGCGCTGGAGAACACGTCGCGAAAAATCACGTGTAATGCGATCTGTCCGGGCTTCGTGATGACGCCGCTGGTCGAGAAACAGATCGACGCGCGGGCGGCTGAGCGGGGAGTATCGAAAGAAGAAGCAACGCGGCAGCTGCTTGAGGAAAAGGAGCCGTCGGGCCGCTTTACTTCCATCGAGGATATTGCCGCGATGGCGCTCTTTCTGTGCTCATCGGCGGCTTCGAATATCACCGGGGCTTCCCTGCCCATCGATGGCGGATGGACGGCGCAATGAGTATCACTGGGTTGCCGGGGCAGGCTCACCTACGCCGGTGATGACTTCGGGGCAGGCGCGACAGGCGGCGTCCCCGGACGGCTGATGCCAGCGGCAGTGCGGCCGGATGGCGCATTCGGGAAGCTCGAAAGGCTCGTCAGAGCCGGGGTGCCGATGATGGTGTTCGCTGATGACGCGGTCGGCGATGCCACAACGGTTGTCGTCCCACTGGATGCATGCGGCGCGCTTGCAGGTGCTGCTGAAGCGGAAGCGTTTCTCCGGAGTACGGCCCTGGTGCGCTATCTCAACAAAGGCGTCGTCAATGACGATGCCCTCCTTCGAGAAGGCAACAGAGCCGTCGCCGAGAACTATCCCGATCAGGCTTGCACCTGCTTCGCATTTTCCAGCTCGGACACAGGATTGCAGAGTCTGCCATGATGCGGCCTCGCTTTCGCGCGCTTAGACCTGAGTAGCTACGGTCAGTTGGGCCTTTTGGACGGTTGCGACCTCGCCGGGCGGAATCATGATTCCGCCGTACCACTTCAACGGCCGATAGAGGAAGTCGCCACTGGAGCCACCGGGGACGTTCGGCGTGGAAGATGCGCCGAGGTCGAGTTGTGCGAGTTCGGCTAAGACTGCTCCCTGAATTGCAGTTGCGATCTTTTGCTGTTGCGCGGCCGTCAGATTGACTGACGCCACTCTGAAGATGAAATCTGCCATGACCATTCTCCTTATTCTTGCGGCAATTACATTTCAACCACCATTGAGAGCTGCCGCGCTTCTCAAACCGACGACAACACCTCGACCGAGTCTGTGGGGCCAAGCAGCCCGGTATCGCCGCCAATCGCATAGATGAGCGCATTGGGTGCGGTCGCAGCCGCGAGATTTACTCTGGCGGTCGACATCGACGGACCGTGCACCCAAGTCCTGGTCGTGAAGTTGTAGATCTCTACTGTCGAGAGTGCTTCGGCGCCGTTCTCTCCGCCAATCGCATATATCAGTCCGTCAGCTCCCAGCACGGCGGCCAAACCGTCGCGAGGCGTGTTCATCGAGGTCTCGGTTGTCCAGGCGTTGGTTGCAGGATCGTAGGCCTCTACGGAGCTTAAGGATCCCGAACCGTCATAGCCCCCAATTATGGAGATTCGGCCGTCTGTTCCCGCCACGGCCGCGGCTCCGTCTCGAGCGGTGCGCATGTGCGCGCGCCTTTTCCAAGTGTTGGTCGAGACGTGGTAGGCCTCCATGGTTTTGAGCGGAGAACTGGTTTCGGGAGTGCTCCCATCGGACCCACCGGCAACATAGATCACGCCATCGAGTCCCGCGGCTGCGGCCCGTTCACGCGCAGTGGGCATCGACGCCATTGACGTCCAGCGGCCATTCGCGGGGAACCCCGACCCGACCGCGCGCGCGAAGCCTTCGACCGAGCTCAGAAGAGTGCCATCTGGATTGCTTCGGCCGCCGACCGCGTAGATCCGGGTGATCCCGACGTTGTCGGTTCCGATGCTCACCGCATGTCCAAAACGGGCGTGATGAGCGATGAGACCGCCGTCCACTTCGTTGGCTGGATTCCAAGGCCAGATGACACCGACCCCGGTAACAGCTCTTCCACGTCACCGCTGTCGCCGCTACCGCCGACGACGTAAAGCCGTAGCGAAAGAGGATAGGCTCGCTGTATGCCGTGCCTGTTACTGCCGCGCCCATGAATTGATGGGCGTTGAGAATGCTGAGCGAAGGTGTCCAGGAACTCATTGCCTGTCCTCCGACGAGCCGGCTCAAAATTCGTTGGGGAGTTATCCGGATCGGCTGTGGAGATGGTGCGCAGGACAGGGATTTCGTTACGACGTGGCATTGGCAATGATGCCGCGAGCGCGCTTCAAGACCTTCGCGCCACAACTAGGACTGGCTTGAGCCGGCAGAAGATGTGAGACGTTCGCGGAGCAAGTCATCGAGGTCGCCGATTTTGTCCTGGACGAGGTTGAGCTTGCGGGCGAGGTGCTGGATTTCGGATTCGGCGCGGCGGTTAACGTCGAAGTCGAGCTCGCTGCGGACGCGGTCCTTCTTGTCCTGGCGGTTCTGGCTCATCATGATGACGGGCGCCTGGATGGCGGCGAGCATGGACAGGAAGAGGTTGAGCAGGATGAAAGGGTAAGGATCCCACGCCCTGCCCTTGAGGACGATATTGATGCTCGTATAAATGGTGAGGACAATGGCGAAGGCGATGATGAAGGTCCATGAGCCTCCGAAGGTGGCGACAGTGTCGGCGATGCGCTCGCCGAATGTTTCCGCGTCCTCGATGATCTCGTTGGCGTTGCGATTGGCGCGCACACGAACGAGCTGTTGCGAGGCATGGAACTGCCGCCCGAGGACGGTAAGCATGTCCATGCCGGCCAGGGGTTTCTTACAGAGGAGAGTGGCGATATCGTCACGGCTGATCTCGACGCACTCGGTTTCTTCGATGGCGAGGGCGTTGGTCTGGTGGGGGGTCTGGTCGAGCATGGAGGCGAAGCCAAAAAACTCGCCATGTCCGGGCTCATCGACGACTACCTCCTGGTTGTCCTCGTCGACGGTGGTAACCTGCACGCTGCCGGATATGAAGATGTAGGCGTGTTTGCCGGGATCTCCGATTTTGTAAATGCGCTGGCGTGGTGCGAACTTTTTGAGTTCAACCTGTGCGGCCAGAACGGCGAGCTCGTCATCGTCGAGAAGAGCAAACAGCGGAACGTGTTTCAGTTCCTGCGGGTCGCAGGGCATGGGTCACCTCACGGGCAATTTACTGCGAGAGACGATATCAGACCGACAATGTGGACTGAAGATGAATTTCCTGTTAGCTGGACGCGAGAGGGCAGGCAGAGCAGGCGGGCGGCGCATTCATTTATTCTCGGGATATGCGTTTCCTTTCAGTTCTTTTTGCCGGCGGTGTGGCGGCGTCGCTTTGTCTTACCTCTTTTTCCCAGACGGCGGATCAGAGTTCACCGGCCCAAACACAATCGGCTCCGACAGCGCAGGCTCCGGCGAATAGTTCGTCGACTCAGCAATTGAAGCTTGAGGACCTGCCTCCCGATCCCCATACACCGACCGCGGAAGAAGAGGCGGCGCAGGCAGTGGCGCGGCAGCGGGCGCAGGTCATGCGGCTGGCGTCGTCAATGGCCAACTGGGGACCGAAGGCGTCGTCGCCCGGGATTAACCTGACGATGAAGGAGACGGCACGAGAGAAAGGCGCGGCGGGCACGCTGATTACCTATCGGCTAGCGGCGACCGGATTTGCTCCGGGCACGCGGTTGACGCTTCTGCGCTGGCCGTTGAATTCGGGTGTACTCGCGGTGATGAACGGGATCGTGATCGATGGGTCGGGAACGGCAGTATGCGGAGCGCAGGCTGCCGCGACGAATACGCCGGTGGCGCCGAACGCTGACGCGGGAAAGACTGCGGCTGACGCGCAGGCGGCGGCGCAGAGCGCGACTCCAGCTGTGGCACCGTGCACCAAGACAATGCAGGTGAATGCTCCGGTTGAGATTACGACGGCGGCGGCCAAAGGCGAGGCGATTCGCGTGGCGCTGGTGGCCGAAGACAAGAAGGGCGGAGCGGCGGCGAGCGTAATCCCCTTCCCGGTGACGGGCGAAAGCAACGGCTGCAAGCTGCAGGTCCTGCTGGGATCGAAGGATGCCGAACTGGTATTGATCGAGGGCAGTGGGTTCAAGGCTGACGCATCCTTTACCCTGGGCGCGGAAACGTTCGGCCAGAAGGCCAGCCTCGGCGCGAAGCCGGATGCGCAGGGTAATTTTGTGGCGGCGATGACTCCTTTTTTGCAGGGACACGACAGCGGCGACACGGTGGTCTACTACCAGAGCGGCGCGTGCACGCCTACGGTGTCGTTCCACTGGGGCAAGGGCAGTTATAAGGTCGAGTGAGCCATTAGCCATTAGCCATTAGCCATTAGCCATTAGCCATTAGCCATTAGCCATTAGCCATTAGCCATTAGCCATTAGCCATTAGCCATGAAAGCTTGATCGATGAATTGGCTCGGTCCAGCGTTCATGGCTGTTTTATTTTCAAGATCTCGGTTTATTTCAGGTCCAGATCGAGGCCGTGGTCGTTTTGGGGAATGGTGACGGCGACGCCGTGCTGGAGTTGGCTCGCTTGGAGCGGGGTGGTCGCCCCTTTCAGGAGGGCCGAGTTCTGCTTCGGCGTCCAGCCGTAGATCTCGGCACGGATTTCCTTCCACCATGCGGGGTAAGTGCCTTCGCGCGGCGCGATATGGAGATGGAAGCCGTCGGCGGCGACCTCACAGGAAAACTTCATACGCAGGTAGGCTCCTTGCCGGTAGGCGTAGCTGGTGCCGTCGTCGAGGTAGAGGCTGCCGGAGCAGGGGTCAGTTGAGCTGCCGGCGTAGATGCGGAGGGTAAGCGGGCCCTGCGGGGTTTCATTGGTGCTCTGGACGAGCGGCGCGATAGGGATGATGGCGCCTCCGCGAGCGAAGACGGGCAGAGTGGCGAGTTCGGGACGAATCTCGGTGGTGAGCGGGACGAAGCTTGCGGGGCTGGGCGGCAGGGCCGGATCGGGGGGCTCAGATGCGGGCGGTGGTTGAGGCACTCTTTCGCCGGTCCAGTAGTTGTACCAGACGGCTGTGGGGAACTCGGCCTGGTATGGCTCGACTTCGTCTGGGAAGGGCGGGGCGGCGACAAGGATGTCAGAGCCGAGGAGAAATTCTCCGGGGGCGCCGGTGTCGATGGGGTGGCCGTCGGTCGCGCCATGCGGGAATTCAAGAAAGAGCGGGCGGACCATGGGCAGGCCGGTGCGGGAGGCTTCTTCGGCCACGGTGTAGAGATAGGGCATGAGGCGGTAGCGCTCTTCGATGTAGCGGCGACGGATGGCTTCCTGGTCGGGGCCGCCGACCCACGGCTCCTGATTGGCGCTCCCCTTCTCGGTGTGGTCACGGTCGATGGGCTGGAAGGCGGCGACTTCAAGCCACTTCGTCAGCAGGAGCATTGACGGACTGCCGGCAAAACCGCCGACGTCGGCGCCAGTGAAGGCGAATCCGCACAAGCCGAGGTTTTCGATCATGGGGGTGGTAATGCGGAGGTGGTTCCATGTGCTGCTGTTGTCGCCGGTCCAGGTGGCGGCGTAGCGCTGGCCTCCGGCGTAGGTGGCGCGGGTGAGGACGAAAGGCCGGAGGTTGGGGTTGAGCTTGAGCAGGCCCTCGAAGGTAGCGCGTGAGTTCTCCATTCCGTAAACATCGTGGATCTCGGCGTGGGTGGCAGTGCGCGTGGTGAATCCCGGCTCATCGATGCGATGGACGACGTCTTCGGGCATGGTCTTGGTGGGGCTGTTGAAGATGGAGGGCTCGTTCATGTCGTCCCAGAAGCCAGCGACGCCCATGCTATAGAAATCGCGATAGAGGGTGCCGAACCAGGCGCGGGACTGTTGCTGCGTGAAGTCGGGAAAGACGCTGGGCCCGGGCCATACCATGCCGGTGTAGACGGTTCCGTCGGGATTATGGACGAAGTGGTTGCCGGCGATGCCGGTGTCGTAGGGGGCGTATCCGCTGTTGGGCAGGTTGGCGATGTGGAGATCGGCGATGGTGACGAGGTGGAAGTTCTCGGCCTTGAGCTTGGCAACCATCCCGGCGAAATCGGGGAAGCCCTGGCTGTCGATGGTGAAGGGACGGTGGTGGTCCTGGAAGTCGATGTCGAGGTAGAGGGCGTCGGCGGGGATGTGGTCAGCACGGAGGCGGCTGGCGACGTCAAGGAGCTGCGATTCGGGGTAGTAGGTGTAGCGGGACTGCTGGAAGCCGAGGGTCCAGAGGGGGGGCAGAGGCGGCGTGCCGGTGAGCCAGGTGTAGCGTTCGACGACTTCTTTTGGGGTGGGTCCGTAGAGGATGTAGTAATCGAGTGGGCCGTTGACGGCTCCGAATGAGTAGACGTTGGGGAATTGCTTACCGAAGTCGAAACTGGTGCGCCAGGTGTTGTCGAGAAAAATACCGGCGGCGTACCCGGCCCGGAAGGTAATGAAGAAGGGGATGGCCTTATAGATAGGGTCGGTGGATTCCTGGAAGCGATAGGCATCGGTGTTCCAGAGGGTGAAGGATTCGTCGCGGCGGTCGAGAGGGCCGGTGCGGTCGCCAAGGCCGTAGTAATGCTCGTCGAGAGGCATGGTCTTGTAGACCCGGAAGGCGGCTCCATCGTAATGAATGGGCTGGGCATCCTGCTGGACGATGTTTCCGGCGAGGTCACGGACGGTGAGGCGGAGGGTCTTAGGGTCCACCTCAACGCTGAGGGAGCGAGTTCGGAAACCGATGGCGCCGGCAGAAGCAGACGGCGTGACGGGAACGGAGTTGCGACGGTTTTCGGCGGAGACCGCCCATGAGGCGTCCTCGGGCATCTGGCCGTGGGGCGCGATGCGAACGCGAAGGACGTCGTCGCGGAGGGCGGTGATCTGTTCGCGGGCGTTTCCGGCCTGGATTTCGATGCCATTCGGAAGGGGCGTAGAGCCGGTGGCGTGATCGAGGACAACATTCTGGGCGCGAAGAGAGAAGGCGAGGGCGAAAACGAGCACTAGAACGGGGAGAAACAAATAAGTCACTCTGAGGGCGCGGAATGGTGGCATGGGGTCTCCGTTCTATTCATTATCAAGGCTATAGCAGCAGCGCGTCGTGAGCCCTCGGGGGAACGGTGTCAGGGGAATGCCTGGCCTGGTTTACGGCGCGGGACGTGGGTATGAACTCCGAAGGGGATGAAATCTGAAGGGCATGAAATCCGAAGGGTGAAGTTTCAGGCGAGTGAAGTTCTGAAACTGGAGCCGCAACTTTTTTCATTTTCTTCCCGTCCCACTAGCTGACTCGTTGAATCGGAAGGCTGCCAGGGATTATGTTCAAGCGCTCCGTGCTGTTCTTATTGGGTCTTCTCCAGATTGTTGTCTTCCTCGCGGCTGCTGCTAAGCCCGCACACGCATACGTCGATCCCGGATCGGGACTGCTTGCCTTCCAGGTGGGCGGGTCGATGCTGGCCGGTGCGTTGTTCGTGCTGCGAACGAAAATCCGCAAGCTTTTCAGCCGGGGAAACACAGCGAAAACCGAAGCAGAGGGTCAGGGCGAGACAGGGACCTCGGGACTGCGCGGGTGATGGCAGGTGCACTGGCCGTTATCGAAACGTTCCGCGATCCGGCGGGATCGCTGCAGGTGGAAGGCGAGCGCGTCCGGCGAAGGGTGCGGCCCGAATATGCAGGGGCGGCGCTGGATTTTCTCGAGTCGGACCTGGCGTACGCGTGGGTTTCCAAGGGACGGCTGATTGCGACGACAGTGGCCGAAGGCCAGGATCGAAACGGCGAGTTGCTGCTGGAGCATCCGCGAATATTCTTTCCAAGCTACCCGTGGGAGTGGACGCCGGGAGCGTGGGTTGCGGCGGCGGAGTTAACGCTGGATCTGTGCGAGAGCCTGGTGGGCAAAGGACTGATACTGAAGGATGCCACCCCCCTGAATGTGCTCTTTGAGGGGCCGCGGCCGGTATTTGTGGATGTGCTCTCGATTGAAAAGCGCGATTCGGGAAGTCCTTTGTGGTTGGCATATGCGCAGTTTGTGCGGACATTTCTGCTTCCGCTGGCGGCATACCGGTATCTCGGATGGCCACTGGCTGCGAGTCTGCATCGACGAGACGGATATCAGCCGGGCGATTTGTATCCGCATCTGAGCTTTATTCAACGCTGGCAGCAGCCGCTGCGCACGCTGGTGACGATGCCGTATCTGCTGGAGAAGAGGCAGAATGGCGCTGCGGCAGGGATGCGGCTGGAGCAGGATCCGGCGGTGGCGGAGGCGGTGCTGCGACGCAACCTGCGAAGGCTGCGGGCGACGCTGCAGGCGCTAAAGGGTGAAGAGCGCGGGTCGCGATGGAGCGAGTATCCGGAGAGCGCAGACCACTATAAGACCGAGGATCATCAGCAAAAGAAGACGTTTGTGCGCAGAGCACTGCTGGAGATTTCGCCGAAACATGTTCTCGACCTGGGGGCGAATACGGGCGTGTATTCACGCCTGGCGGCGAGCATGGGGGCGAGCGTCGTGGCCTGGGATAGGGACCTGTCGGCGAGCGAGCGCAACTGGCAACAGGCATGCGAAGAACGGCGCGAGGTGCAGGCGGTGATTGCGGATGCGGCGAGGCCGACTCCGGCGACAGGGTGGAGAAACGCGGAGTCGCTGGGGCTGCTGGATCGCGCGTATGGGCGATTTGACTGCGTGATGATGCTGGGGCTGGTGCACCATCTGCTGATCTCCGATCAGATTCCCCCTGGGTGAGGTTGCCGGTCTGCTGCGCGATATGACAACGCAATGGGCGATTGTCGAGTGGGTTCCGGCTAGCGATCCGCGATTTGCGGAGCTGATGCGAGGGCGTGAGGAGATCTACGGGCATCTCAACGAGACGGCATTTGTAACCGCGATGGAGCACTATTTCGTAACGGTGCAGAAGGAACGGTTGAAGAACGGCCGCACGCTCTATCTGCTTGAGCTGCGATGAAGGGCCGCACGTGGCTTGAGGGCTGCGGCGCAGCGATTCTCTTTACCCTCGCGTACACCTGGTTTCACATTTCACCGCTGCATACCGATTTGTATCACCGACTGTTACCTATGAATTCGGTGTACTGGGCCGTTGCAGTCGATCTGGCCGTGATGTGCCTGCTCTTTGCGCTGATTTTCTCGTCGCTCGAGAAACATGACGCTCAAGACAAGACGCTGTGGTGGTTGCTGCTGGGCGCTGTGCTGGCGGCGAGAACGACTTCGGGGCTGGCGGTCGCGGGGCTGATCGGGTACAGAGTTGCGACCCCGGCGCGCCTGTTCGTTGCCGTTTGCGTGGTTGGCTTGGTGCTGTGGGTGGTGAAGCGCGAATGGTATGCGGCAGCGGTACGGTCGGCACGGTTGGTGCTTCTGTTATTGGGATTCGCGATCTTGTGGATGCTGCCGGAGCTGGTTTACATGGCAGTGAAACGCGAACCGCACGATATGGCGGCGTATTCGAAGGCGATCGCGCAGAGTGCGCCACCGCAGCGGAGGATTGTGTGGGTGCTCTTCGATGAGCTCTCGTACGATCAGACATTCGAGGATCGGGACCCCGGCATCAAGCTCCCGAATTTCGATCGCTTTGCGGGCGAAAGCGTGTCGTTCAGCAACGTGCAGCCGGCGGGTTACTACACGGAGCTGATTATCCCGTCGCTGCTGTGGGGCAACCAGATCAGGCAGGAACGAAGCGACTTTGCGGGGCATGCCGCGGTGAAGACTGCGGGAGGATGGCAGGATTATCCCGGTGATCGGACGTTGTTCGCGGATGCGGAGCGAGCCGGGTTGGCGGCGGGAGCGGTCGGGTGGTACATCCCGTACTGCCGGACGTATATCCGCGAGCTTGATTGGTGTGAGGAATCGCTGGGCTCGCCGCTTCCGGGTAACTACTCGCCAGACAGGTCGGTGGCGTGGAACATCTTTGCGCCGCTGAGTAAACCGCTGGCGCGGCTAACGGGTAACAAGATTAAACAGCCAACGACCGCGCAGGAGCACGCAGAACAGTATCGCAAGCTGATGGAGTGGTCGCGAAGTCTGATTGCCGATGAAGATCCGGGCTTTTTGTTCATTCATTTGCCGGTGCCGCATCCGGGGGGATTTTATAACCGGCGTACGGGCGCGGTGGGAGTAAACGGCAGCTATCTGGATAACCTCGTGCTGGCGGACGAAGCCCTGGGACAACTCCTGCAATGGATCGACGAAACTCCTCTGGTGTCAAAAACTACTGTGATTGTGTCGTCGGATCATTCGTGGAGAGTAGGCATGTGGAAGATGTCGCCGATGTGGACAGACGAGGACGAGCGCGCTTCTCAGGGTAGATTCGATCCGAGGCCGGTGCTGATGGTGCGGTTTCCGGGGAGCGCGAGTGGACAGAAAGTCACGACGCCATTTCAGGAGTTGCGGACTCATGAGCTGATCGCGGGCATGATTGCGGGCCAAATGGAGTCGAATGCGGAGCTGGAGGGATGGCAGGGAGTGAGCCGACGCTAGTCGACCGGATGACACATTAAGCGGGATAAAGGAGCGGTCGATGCTGCCGTCGGTGGCGACGTCCGAAAGCCCACACGACAAAGCTCATAATTTGCCGCGCCAATTAACTTAGAAGACATTCCCACCTAAACCGAAGCAATTGCATCGTTTGTAAATTAGAAGGCTAGTCCATTTGGATAGGTAAAGCATTAATCTTCTTAATTGAAGCAGAGGATTTGCCGCCTGGGTCGCTGAAGACAGATCTTCACAGACAGGAATGAGAGAGCGCAGGGCCGTATTATGTGGGACATCGACGAGTACTGACAAGTACACATACAGCCCATAGTGTTATTGACTCTCCAAAAAAAACACCACATTGTTCGAGATGCTCTAGTTATCCGACGTATTGGAGAAAAATGCCATTTATGAGGGTCTTGAATCCTTTACGCTTTCTTAACTAGACAATCCGCGATTTTGCTCTAGAATCGGTCCTACCTTCTTTTCCCCCACAACTTGTCTGAACTACCTCGCGTAAGCCTTGGGGGTTTAATGCAAAAGTCGCCCGTCTTCATGCGCTCGGTCTTCGTGTTTTTTCTGGTTTCGGGCTTTTGCAGCATCCTTTACGAACTGGTCTGGCTGCGGCTCTCGATGGCCCAGTTTGGAGTTACAACCGCGTTGGTGTCGATCGTTCTGTCCACCTTCATGGCTGGGCTGGGGCTGGGTTCGTGGTTAAGTGGCCGCTTTATAAGGCGATACGGCAGCACGATGCGGACTCCTGCGCTGCGGCTTTACGCACTTACTGAGCTGCTGATCGGTATCTCGGCGATTCTAGTTCCATACGAGCTATCCATGGGCGGCCGTCTGTTTGCCGAGTGGACGCTGTCTTCTTCCCTTACCTACTACCTTGTTGCCGGCATCTGGGTTGCATTCACGCTGGTGCCGTGGTGCGCGTGCATGGGAGCAACCATTCCTATCGCCATGTTCAGCATCAGACGCGCGCTTGCGGATGAAACGCCTCGCTCGTTCAGCTACCTCTATCTAGCTAATGTTTTAGGTGCTGTAGCCGGTTCCTGCGTACCGCTGCTCTTTATCGAGCTTGTCGGCTTTCACGGCACTTTGAGAATCGGCGCGGTGTTGAATTTTCTGCTGGCCGCATCAGCTTTTGCCTTGTCACTGAGCAAATCGGCCACAGAACAAACAGTCCCGGTTACGCAGAGCACGACGGTTACCGCCTTCACATTTCCGAACGACCAAAGGCCACTGGTGCTGTTGTTTATCAGCGGCTTGATCAGCATGGGCATGGAGGTGGTGTGGATCCGGCTTCTTACTCCGTACGTGGGAACGGTGGTCTATGCGTTTGCCGCGATTCTGTGCTGTTATCTGCTGGCGACATTCGCGGGATCAATGGTTTATCGGCGAATGAGCCGTACGCGGGTGCTGACCCCGACAATGATCTGGGCGGTCCTGGGAGTGGCAACGCTTTTGCCACTGGTGACAGCGGCGCCTGGGATTCACATGGGACGGACATTGCGTGTCGTGCTCGGACTGGCACCGTCGAGCGCGATCCTGGGCTTTGTCACGCCGCTGCTGGTCGACCGCTGGTCAAGGGGAGATCCTGACCGGGCAGGAAGAGCGTACGCGGTCAACGTCGTGGGCTGCATCCTGGGTCCGCTGCTCTCGGGATTTATTCTTCTGCCGTGGATTGGCGAGCGATGGGCTCTGCTAACGCTGTCTTTACCGTGGTTTGTGCTGAGCCTCTATCCGACGTGGCTGGCGCATGAAGAGAAGGCTCGCGAGGGGCTCCGATCGAAGCAGGCATTCGGGCTCATGGCACTGGTGGTTGGGCTGGCACTGGCGGTGACCAGCAGAGACTACGCCGACAAATTTGCCCATCACGAGGAGCGCCGCGACAACACGGCAACGATCATCGCCACTGGCGAGGGGATGGACAAGCATCTGCTGGTGAACGGATTTGGCATCACCGAACTGACGCCGGTGACGAAGATGATGGCGCACCTGCCTCTGGCTTCGCTGGGTTACCAACCCCGGAACGCCCTGGTGATTTGTTTCGGCATGGGCACGACGTTCCGCTCACTGCTTTCATGGAATATTCCTACGACGGCGGTTGAGCTTGTCCCCAGCGTTCCAAAACTATTTGGGTACTTCCATGCCGATGGGCCGGAGCTCTTGCGCTCTCCCAATGCGCACGTGGTGATCGATGATGGCCGACGGTATCTGGCGAGAACCACAGATCAGTTCGACGTGATCACGCTTGATCCTCCGCCGCCGGTTGAGGCTGCGGGATCGAGCATGCTGTATTCGAAAGAATTCTACGTGGCGATCCGGCGCCGCCTGAGCCCGACCGGGATTCTGCAAACGTGGTTGCCAGCGGGTGATGCCACAGACCGGGCGGCGGTGGCGAAGGCCATCAAGGAGTCGTTTCCGTACGTGCGTGTCTACCTCTCGGTGGAACATCAGGGCGAACATTTTCTGGCGAGTACACGACCCATTCCGGATTGGACTCCCGAGCAACTGGTTCAGCACATGCCTGCGGCCGCGATCACGGACATGATGGAATGGGGTCCGGAGCCTACACCTCAAAAGCAATTCGCAGTTGTTCTGGACAGCGAATTTCCGATCGATCAACTGATTGCCGAGGCGCCGAATGCTCCGCCGCTGCAGGACGATCGGCCAGTGAATGAGTACTACGTGCTCAGGCACAATGTGCCGCGGTTAACCAGCCGCCTGGAACCGCCGGTTCAGTCACAGGCGAAGAATCCCTGAGTGCATTGGCTCGCGTTAGATAGCGCGGCCGGCGGCGGCTCCAGAGGCCCAGGCCCACTGGAAGTTGAATCCGCCGAGATGACCGGTGACGTCGACCACTTCTCCGATGAAAAAGAGGCCGGGAATGCGGCTCTCCATGGTTTTGGCGGAGAGCACGGAGGTGTCGATGCCTCCGGCGGTGACTTCGGCCTTGGCGTAGCCCTCGGTGGTTTCGGGCGTGATGGGCCAGTGATGCCAGCGGTCTTCCCATGCTTCCAGGGCATGGTTGGACCACCCGGCGGGCGGATCGAGGTCGAGCAGGCGGTCGGCGAGGCGCTGTGCCAGGATGGTGCGCAGGTGAGCGCGGAGTGTGGGCAAATCGCGGTGTGAGGATGAGCTCAGGGCGAGCGCTTGTTGCGGTGCGAGATCGAGCGAGAGAGCTGTACCGGGGTTCCAGTAAGAAGAGATCTGCAGGATGGCCGGACCGCTGAGGCCGCGGTGGGTGATGAGCAGGCTTTCATCAAACTGCCTGCGACCGATGGAGGCGATGACGCGGGTTGAGACTCCAGAGAGGTCGCAGAGGCGTTGCTGATCGGCGGCGGTGAGAACAAACGGGACCAGCGCGGGGCGTGGTTCGACGATTTTGAGGTCGAACTGGCGGGCGAGGTCGTAGCCGAAGCTGGTGGCGCCCATCTTCGGGATCGAGAGGCCGCCGGTGGCGACGACGAGCGCGGGCGCGCGGAAATCGCCGTCTCCGGTGAGGACGTAGAACGCGTCGTCGCGGCGGACCTCGGCGATCTGGACATCGCAGAGGACGGTGACGCCAGCTTCGGTTGCTTCGGCGAGCAGCATGTTGAGGATGTCGCTGGAGGCGCGGTCGCAGAAGAGCTGACCGAGCTTCTTTTCGTGCCAGGGAATGCGGTGCTTCTCGACGAGGGCGAGAAAATCGGCGGGGGTGAAGCGGGCGAGCGCGGATTTCGCGAAGTGGGGATTCTCGGAGAGGAAATTTTCCGGGCGGCAATGGATGTTGGTGAAGTTGCAGCGGCCTCCGCCGGAGATGAGGATTTTCTTGCCGGGACGCGAGGCGCGTTCAAGGATGGCAACGCGGCGGCCGCGGCGGCCAGCTTCGATGGCGCACATAAGTCCGGCGGCGCCTGCTCCGAGGATAAGGGCGTCGAAGTGATTTGCTTCGCGGGTCACTGCTGAAATCGTACAGGGCGAACGTCAGCGGATCGACGATGGAGATTTGCCGGATATGGGGAGCTTCAGGATGGGTGGGCGTCTCGATTGCGGTTCCGGGCAGTCCGATCTCTGCCGCGCGAACTCGCCAACACGAACGGAGATGAAGACACCGAGGAGGGAGTTCGAGCGAGCATGACGGAGATGGTCAACACAACGAGAACCAGAGGCAGATCGAAGGCCATCATGGGGGACACCTTTGCACCGCTCGTCCAGCGCCCGGTCCGGCGCTGGCAGCGAAGTTGTCTTATAGTGCAAGACTCACAGGTGCCGTTACATGCGAGACCGTGCTAGTGAATCTCGACCAGCGCCAGGCCCTTGGGAGGCACGGTGACGGTGAGTTGGTCGCCGTGGAGCGAGATGGTTTCGGGAGCGCCGATCTCGGAGGCTTTCTTCAGAGCCGCGATCTGGGCCTGCGTGGGATAGCGCGGGCTGTCCATATTTCTCCATGCTGTGAGGGTGTCTCCGTGCGCGGCGTCGACGCGGTGGATGGTGACATGGCGGCCGGGCGCGCCCTTGATGTCGAGGGTGAAGGTCTTGTCGGGACCGGTGGCGGCGGGCTCGACGAGGTTCCATAGAGCGATGGCCAGCGCGCCGTTCCTGGTGCGGGTGACGAGGACGTCGTTTTCGGATGCGGCGATGCGCTGGTCTCCGAGGTCATGCAGCAGAGCGAAAGCCCGGAAGGCGGGCTTGGGGATGCCGTCTTCGGCGACGATGCCGTAGCCGCCGTAGAAGGGCGTCTTGATGACCCCCTGCTCTTCGAAGACGTCGGAGAAGGTCCAGTAGGACATGATGTCAACTTTGCCGTCGCACTGACAGATGGTGTCGGCGAGCCAGGGACCCATGTAGATAGAGTCAGTGATGGGCTGCTCGTTCGCGTACGTGGCGTTGAACTCGCTCCAGATGAGCGGGATGGTGGGCCGGGCGGAGGCCTTGATCTGGTCGTGGACCTTGGCGACGGCGGCGCAGACCATCTGATGCGGAGGGACGGGGCGGTCGTCGCCGAAGACGTCCTTGGCGGTGTCGTTGCCGTAGACGTGCGTGGAGACGAAGTCAAGCGGGACGTTGTCGGTTGTGGCGTGGGCGATTATGTCGCCGACCCAGGCAGCCTGGGCAGTGGCGGGGCCTCCGACGCGGAGGCGCTGGTTGACGGCCTTGAGGGCGCGGGCGGTGTGGTCGTAGAGCTCGAAGTAGGTCTGCTGCGCGGGCTGGCCAGTCCAGAAATCGATGTTGGGCTCGTTCCAGACTTCGAAGTACCACTGCGAGACTTCATCGATGCCGTAGCGCTCGACGAGGTGCTGGGCGAAGGCGGTGATGAGGGCGTCCCACCTGGAGTAGTCCTTGGGCGGAGAGACGATCTGCTTGTACCAGAAGGCGTGGTAGTCGAGGCGCGAGGCAAGCTTCTTGGGCATGAAGCTGATTTCGACAAAGGGACGAACGCCGTTGGCGAGCAGGCCATCGTAGATCTGGTCGATGTAGGAAAAGTTGTAGACGGGATTGCCTTGAGCGTCTTCGTCGTAGACGCCGATGTCGTCGTCCATGATGGCATGGAAGCGGACGTACTTGAAGTCCGTGATCTTCTTCACAGCCTGCGTGTCGTCGCGGTAGCTCTGGCGCATGGAGAGGACGGCGCGGCCGGAGCCGAACATCTGTTCCCAGAAATGTGGGAGCGGCGTGGTGGGAGCATGCGCGTCGATGGTGACGGTCTCGGACGGCTGCTGGGTGAAGGCGGGTGCGGCGAGGGCGAGTGTGAGGACGAGGCCAGCTAAGGTTCTACGAAACGTTCTACGGAACACGGGGGGTTCTCCAGCAAGGTATGAGTTTACTTTGCTGGAAGGCGTTGTGGGAGGAGGGTTGAGAGTGAGCTAGCCGTTGATGATGCGCGCGGGGCCGGCTTCGGTGCCGAGGATCTTGATGCGGCGGGCGAGTCCGAGAAAGCCGAGCAAGCGGATGCCGAGGTAGTTCACGTCGACTTCGTACCAGGCCATGCCGTGACGCGCGGATACGGGATGAGCGTGGTGATTGTTGTGCCATCCTTCGCCGCCTGTGAGCAAGGCCACCCACCAGTTGTTGCGCGAATCGTCGCGGGTGTCGAAGCGGCGCGAGCCCCAGATGTGGGTCGCGGAGTTGACCAGCCAGGTAACGTGCAGGCCGAGGGTGACGCGGAAGAAGACTCCCCAGAGAACCCAAGGCCACCCACCGGCAAAATAGAGGCCAATGCCGATAACCGTGACGGGGACCCAGTGGTAGCGGCTGAGCCAGACATAGAAGCGATCGCGGGTAAGGTCGGGAGCGTAACGGGTGAGCAGGGAGTTGCGGTTGCGCAGGGTTCCCTGAAGGATCCAGCCAGTGTGCGACCACCATTTGCCGTCGCGCGGTGAATGCGGATCGCCGGGGCGATCTGTGAGCTGGTGATGAAGGCGATGGACGGCGACCCAGTAGATGGGTCCGCCCTGAAGGGCGAGGGTGCCGCAGACCGCCATGACGTATTCGAGCCATTTAGGTGTCGTGTATCCGCGGTGCGTGAGCAGGCGGTGGTAGCTCATGCCGATGCCGACGTTCTGGCCCAGCACCCAGAGCACGGCGGTAACCGCGAGCGCCGTCCAGCTAAAGAAAAAGAGAGCGGCGATAGCGCCAAGGTGGAAGAGAGCGATCCAGAAAGCGAAATTCCAGTTGAAACGATCGGAGCGGCTCTGGGTGAGAGCGCGTGAATCGGCCTGAAGCGTTTCGGTGGAGAGAGCTTCGGTGGAAGGGGCGATTTCTGCCAGCATATTCATCGTTTGAAATCACAACTGCCTGCGCATTGCAGAGTAATTTGCAGAATTTCTGCGAATCACAGCTCCTCCTTCTAGGGTAGCGAATCGCCACTGTTGGTCATGTAAGACTTCGGTAATAGTTGGCTGGATCGTCCGTTTTTGAAACGGCTTGGCGTCAATTCGCGATTTCTATGCCGCGCGTGCCTTCCATGCGGCCGGGGTCGTCCATCTTGCCGAAGATCATTTTGCCGGAGGCGGTCTGAAGGACGGAGGTGACGGAAATCTCCACCTGGCGGCCGATCATGCGTCGGGCGTGATCGACGACCACCATGGTGCCGTCGTCGAGATAGCCGACACCCTGGTTGTACTCCTTGCCTTCCTTGAGGATCATGATGTTCATTTTTTCCCCAGGCAGGAAGACGGGCTTGAGAGAGTTGGCCAGGTCGTTGATGTTGAGGACGGAAACGCTGTGCAGGTGGGCGACTTTGTTGAGGTTGAAGTCGTTGGTGACGATTTTGGCGTCGAGGTCCTTAGCCAGCTCGATCAGCTTGAGATCAACTTCGCGGATGGCGGGGTAGTCGTTTTGGACGATCTGAACGGTAAGCTGCGCATTGCCTTGCATGCGCTGGAGGACATCGAGCCCGCGGCGGCCTCGCTGGCGGCGGGAGGAATCCTGAGAATCGGCGACCATCTGCAGCTCGCGAAGGATGAACTCGGGGACGACGAGCGCGCCTTCGAGAAATCCGGTCTCGGCCATATCGGCAATGCGGCCGTCGATGATGGCGCTGGTGTCCAGGACCTTGATATTGCGCCTGGCGGCACTGCGTTCTGAATTGAAGAGATCGCCGAGCGCGTCAAGGTTGAGCAAGTCTCCCTTGCTGGTTCCGATGACCAGGCCGACGTAGCACATGAGCAGGAGGACGAAGATCTGCAGAAGGCTCTGCGTGGGGCCGGCCGGAAGGCTATTGCGCAGGACGAGCGAGATGAGGAAGGCGCCAACAATGCCGAGAATGCTGCCGGCTACGGCTCCGATCAGACGTCGCAGACTGAGCGCGCGAACGCGCTGCTCAAAGAGGATAACCAGGCAGGCGGCGACTGCTCCGGCGATGGCGGAGATCCAGGGATGGAGACCGAAGGGCTGGAAGAAATAACAAATAACTGCGAGAACCAGGCAAAATGCAACCCGAACAATGATGAGATCCATGGGGCACGAGCCTTCCTTTTTTATGCAACGGGAGTATACGCATCTCGGGGAGCAGTCGGCAAAGGGCGGATTGTGAAAATGAAAAAGCGGTGCACCTTGCGATGCACCGCCTGATGAGCGGGTGACGATGGATCAGTACTTGGGGACTTTGGGATCGACGTCGGTGGCCCAGCCATTGATTCCTCCGGCGAGGTTGTGCAGTTTCTTGAAGCCGTTCTGCGCGAGCAGTTCGGAGGCCTTCTGACTGCGGCCGCCGGACTTGCAGTGCACGACGATTTCGCGGTTGGAATCGAGTTCGCCGAGACGGTTGGGCAACTCGCCGAGAGGAATGAGCTTGGCGCCCAGGTTGGCGATCTGGTATTCGTGCGGCTCGCGCACATCGAGGACGAAGAGATCGTCACCAGCATCGAGCCTGCGCTTGAGCTCGACGGGTGAGATCTGGGGGATGCCGTTCTGTACGGTAGGTCCGGTCACTGATTCCGCCTTGGGTTCGGGAGTAATGCCGCAAAACTGGTTATAGTCGATGAGTTTGGTCACGGTGGGATTCGTTCCGCAGACCGGGCAATCAGGATTCTTGCGCAGCTTCAGCTCGCGGAAGTGCATGCCGAGCGAGTCGACGAGCAGCAGGCGTCCGATGAGCGGCTCGCCTTTGCCGAGGATCAGCTTGATGACCTCGGTGGCCTGGATGACGCCGACGAGGCCGGGCAGAATGCCGAGGACGCCACCTTCGGCGCAGGACGGGACGAGACCCGGCGGTGGCGGCTCGGGGTAGAGGCAGCGGTAGCAGGGGCCCTCTTTGGTGGCGAAGACGCTGGCCTGGCCTTCGAATCTGAAGATTGAGCCATAGGCGTTGGGCTTGCCGGTGATCACGCAAGCGTCGTTGACGAGATAGCGCGTGGGGAAGTTGTCGGTGCCGTCGGCGACGATATCGTAGTCGCGGATGATCTCGAGGGCGTTGGCGCTGGTGAGCATCGTCTCGTGCTTGACGACGTTCATGTAGGGATTGAGCGCCTTGAGCTTCTCGGCGGCGGAGTCGATTTTCGGCCGGCCCACGTCTTTGGTGGTGTGGATGATCTGCCGCTGCAGATTGCTCTCGTCGACGACGTCGAAGTCGACCAGACCGAGAGTGCCAATGCCGGCGGCGGCGAGATAAAAGGCGAGGGGGGAGCCCAGGCCTCCAGTGCCGACGCAGAGGACCTTCGCAGCCTTGAGCTTCTGCTGGCCTTCGAGCCCTACTTCGGGCAGAAGGAGATGGCGCGAGTAACGCGCGATCTCGTTATTGCTGAGCTGCGGCAGAGTCGTGGGATGTTCGAGTGTAATTGCCATTTTGTTCTGCTCGACCTTACTTTTGCGCCGAAGGCGCGGTTACCAGGAGGGTTAGTCCCCCGCCGGCGATGGAGGGGATGATGGAGAGATCGTCGCCGCCGTTGACGCGGGTGGCTTCTTTCTCCGGCAGATAGCGGATGTCTTCATCGTTCAGATAGACATTCACAAAGGCGCGGAGCTTGCCCTCGTCCGAGTAGAGGTGCTTGCGGAGGTCGGGATGACGGCTGGTGAGCGCGTCGAGGGCCTCGCCAACGGTGGATGCTTCGACTCCGACGGTGTCCTGCTTGTCGGTATAGACACGCAGCGGTGTAGGAATATGGATTTTCATGAGATTCGTCCTTATAGCTCGGGGTTCCGATCAATCGATGCCGGAACCGTTGCGGGAAGATCGGGGCGGCTCGAAGTTGCGAGCGCCCGAAGCTGTTGAGCGATAGAGAATTGCGATCAACATCGCTCGGCTTCGAGAACGCCGACTTCCACCGGCTGGTTCTCAAATGCCTTGTTCTCTTCGCTCGTTCCCGTGAGCAGAAACGAATTTGTATCCTGCGCCACACCCTTCTGGACGGACGTGATGACGTAGGAGCAGCCGAGCCAGTGGGCCTCGGCGAAATCTGTACTCGACCACTGCGCCGGGTGGTCGGGATGCGAGTGGTAAAAACCGACAATGTCGAGCGAGCGCTCGCGGCCCTGGCGCTGGATCTTTACGAGCTCCTGCGGGGCGATGTGGTAACGGTTGTGGGCCGAATCGGTGCGGGTGTTGCCGGCGCGCACGGCGTCCTCGACCTCGTTCACGCCATCTGCTGAGCGACCGAGCAGCACGCCACAACACTCATGGGGATAGGTTTCTTCCCCGTGGCGTCGGATGGCGTTATAGATCTGCTCGTTCAGCTTCAGCATGGTCCGGTTACTCCCTTTACTCTTCCCAAAAGCGCTCGCTCAGGTACTTGTCAGCGGAGTCGCACAAAATTGTAACAATGACTGCTTCTTTTCCGGCGGCGGCCTCTTCTTCGGCGATGCGCAGGCACGTGGCGACGACTGCGGCGGAAGAGATGCCAACCAGCAGGCCCTCGGTGCGCCCGAGGTGCTTTGCCATCGCGTAGGCTGCTTCGGTCTCCATCTCAACGTTGCGATCGGCCAGCTTCGCGTCGTAGATAGGCGGAACAATGGCGGTCGCCATGTGCTTGAGCCCTTCGAGTCCATTGAAAGGTGAGTCGGGCTGCATGGAGATGCACTGAATCCTGGGATTCAACTCTTTCAGGCGGCGGGTGGCGCCGACGAAGGTGCCGCTGGTGCCGAGTCCGGCGACGAAGTGCGTGATCTGGCCGGCGGTCTGCTCCCAGATTTCGTTGGCCGTGCCACGATAATGGGCGCGCCAGTTGGCGTTGTTGCCATACTGGTCGGCGTAGAAATATTTGCCGGGGTCGGCCGCGGCGAGCTCGCGCGCTTTGCGGATGGCACCGTCGGAACCATCGGCGGGATCAGTCCATATGACATTGGCGCCGTAGGCGGCCAGGATGCGCTTGCGCTCCGGGGAGACGTTTCCGGGGACACAGAGGGTAACGGGGAAGCCCATGGCTGCTCCGAGCATGGCGTAGGCGATGCCGGTGTTTCCGCTCGTGGCGTCGAGAAGATGCTTGCCGGCGGGGAGCAGGCCGCGCTCGCGGGCATCGGCGACTATGGCTGAGGCGGCACGGTCTTTGACGGAGCCGCCGGGATTGGCCCACTCCGCTTTGCCGAGGATCTGAATGCCGGGCAGGTGCGCGGTAAGGCGCTCGAGGCGGATGAGCGGCGTGTTGCCGATGCGATCCAATAGCCTGGTCCCAAGTGGGAGCGGCGTCCCAAGGGAGATGGTGGCCGAATTGGTCAATGTTGCCATCAATTTACGGGGCGGCTTTGCGGCCGCCTGAACTCCATTGCGGGTCTCCCCCCCAATGTGCGACAGTGGGAGGAGCCAATTGCGCCAGTTATCAGTGTAACTTTGGCGCGCAAACATCTCAATCGCAAGCTTAATTTGAATTCAGAAAGCGCCATGCCCCGAGAAATCAAGCCGCCCACGTTTGAGGGAGTTATCAGCAAGCTTCGCAGCCTCCAATTTGATGTACAAGACGCAACCGGAGTCGCAAACGGTGCAAGGGTATCGAAATATGGCTGCGCCGCGGTGCTGGGTCCGGCGAAAAACGGCAAAGGGGTGACCATGGTCCACAAGCCCGGCGTGGTGCTGGGGGGCGAGATTGCCTTTCTGCTCGACCGGGGATTCCAGAAATTCCTCAAGACAAGCAAGCTGGAGATCGCGGCGACAGCGGACCGGCTGAAGGCGGAGCACCTGTTCGGAGAAGAGCTTCGCGAGGTGATTGGCGGGCCGGTTCTGTATAACGAGGCCCTGGGATCGGTGAGCGATGAGTATATGTACGACCGGGTGAAGGGACGCGACCAGGATGCTCCGCCGAAAGGCGCGGCTCCCTGGGACGTGGGATCGGGAGCCTCGAGCCGCCACTGAGCTGGAACGCAGACGGCTCTCGCCGCGTCTAAAGATGAAGTTACCCGATCTCCGGGACCCGTTTGGGGGTTACATGCTCCGAAGGACCCTGCTTTGTGCCGTGGCTGCCATCTGCCTGTTCGCCGCGTCTCGCGTGGGCGGAGTTCTGGCGGATGTGGGCGCGATTCCGATGCCTCCCGATCGCGCGGCTGACTCCTATGCCATCTACTCGGTGCTGATGCCGGGAGCGCCGTTCGACTCGATGTCCGGGCAGAGCCAGCGGTGGGCGATTGCGGATACCACGATCAACATTTCCGACATGAACCCGGCTGTTCCTCCTGAGGGCCAGCTGAAGCCGCCTGATGACCATCCGAAGCGCTTTCACGAGGCGGTAAGGGATTTCGAGACCCGCAAATACCAGCGGCTGCAGCTTACCCAGCAGCTTGAGCTGGCTCAGCCGTACGATCTGCTGAACGCGGACCAGGTGGCCGAATTGCGCCGGGCGAAGACCGCGGTGGACGCCGGGTCAAAGCTGCAGGCGAAGTATGCCGGCTATCCGGGTGTGACATTTTTCAGCCAGGTCTTCTTCAACGCGGGCCACACCGCGGCGTTGGTCTACATGAACAACTGGTGCGCAAACCTGTGCCAGCAGGGACAGTGGGTTTACCTCGAAAAGCATGGCGGCAATTGGGTTCGGCGGTCGGGGATCTACGAGAAGATGTCGTGATTCTGTCGCGGCTCAGGCGATAAACTAAAGCTATGAGCACAGCCACTCTCGAAACCACCGCCCTTACTCACGAACAGAAACTTGACCGACTTGCAGAAGTCGCCATCCGTGTCGGCTTGGGCCTTGCATCCGGTCAGGAACTGGTGATGACCGCCACTCTGGATACGCTGCCCCTGGTGCGGCGGATCACGGAACAGGCGTACAAGGCCGGGGCATCACTGGTAACGACAGTGCTGAGCGATGAGGAGTCGCAGCTGCTGCGCTACAGGTACGCGCCAAACGAGAGTTTCGACTATACGGCCGGCTGGCTGTACGAGGGGATCGCGAATGCCTTTCGCGGGGGGGCGGCGCGGCTGGCTGTTGCCGGCGGGAATCCGTCGCTGCTTTCGCAGGAAGATCCGGAGAAGGTAGGGCGGGCGAATCGTGCGGTCTCGAAAGCATACCGGCCGGCGCTGGAGCTGATCACGCGGCACGACATCAACTGGACGATTGTGGCGGCGGCAACGCCGGCGTGGGCGGCGACGGTGTTTCCGGATCTCAAGGCGGAAGGCGCTCTGGCGCGGCTGTGGGACGCGATCTTCGCGGCGTCGCGGGTCGATGCGGCCGATCCGGTAGCGGCGTGGAAGGCACACGATGCAGGGCTTCATCGACGTGCCGATCTGTTGAATCAGAATCGGTTTTCGGCATTGCACTTCAAGGCACCAGGAACCGATTTGAAGGTTGGCCTAGCGGACGATCACGTGTGGCTGGGCGGAGGGATGACGGCCCACAACGGGCGTTACTGCATTCCGAACATGCCGACGGAAGAGGTGTTCACGACTCCGCATAAGGATCGCGTGGAGGGGACGGTGACCAGCACCAAGCCGCTCTCGCATCAGGGCACGATGATCGAGGGAATCAAGGTTCGCTTTGAGGGTGGGCGCGTAGTTGAGGTAAAGGCGGATCGAGGCCAGGAAGTGCTACAGCGAATGATCGATACCGATGACGGCGCGCGGCGGCTGGGTGAAGTGGCGCTGGTGCCGCATTCGTCTCCCATTGCGCAGAGTGGGCTGCTGTTTTCGAACACGCTCTTCGATGAGAACGCGGCCTGTCACATTGCGCTGGGGCAGGCGTACAGCACGTGCCTGAAGAATGGCGACAAGCTGAATCCGGAGGAGCTGGCGAAACTGGGCGCCAACGAGAGCCTGATCCACGTGGACTGGATGATCGGGTCGGGCAAGATGGACGTTGACGGCATCGCGGCAGCGGGCGAAGCGGAACCGCTAATCAGACAGGGCGAGTGGGTCTAAAACCTAAGCCAGACGCAGTTGATGTTTCGTAGATGAGAGACAAGTGTTGTACTGCGGATGGCTGAGACGGTGGTAGACGTAGATCAGCTGGTGCCACGCCTCGGGCGTCGCTGACTTGAAGGCATACGCCAGGGACAGATGGTCATTCAGTTGGCGACGCCGGAGATCCAGGTTGAAGTCCTTGATCGCCGCACGGACGCCGATACCGTCAGAATATGCGTGCTCCGGGTAGCCGCAGATGTCGTCGAAATAGCACCACATTCGAGGAAGGATGTTAGCTTTCTCGAGTAAACCGAATGCGGGGATGGTGGAGCTGTAGTAATCGAGGTCGAACATGATCGCTCCGATCGGCGCGTCGGGTCGGGAGTTCCATGAGGCGACGGTTTTCGCGACGTTTCCCAGGATGACCGTTGCCCGTCCGGCGATGCGCTTATTGAGGGCGCCATGATCCATTTCAAACGAGCCAGTGGACCAGAGATACAGCAGGTCGCGGGCATCCGAGCTGGGGGGCAATCCTGCTCCCGTGTCAAAGCCCACCACGAGAATCTCGATGCCTAACTCTTTCTGAATTTCATCACGGTGGCGGCAGAGGCAAAGGAGCCCGTTTCCGCCACTACGGTCATCGCCTTGTGCCCCAAGGCTTTGGCTTCCAGCGCCGCATTGAGCATGGACAATCCGTAGTGCGGCCGTTCGATTGCAACCTTGCTGAAGCTTTGGCCGAACTGGTTTCATACAATGGCATTTGGGGGTGGTTATGGCGAAGGTCGTTCGTTTTCATCAGTTGGGGGGGCCGGAGAACCTGAAGATCGAGGATCTGCCGCTCCGGGAACTCAGGAAGGGCGAAGTCAAGCTGCGCGTCCAGGCGGTGGGGCTGAACCGAGCCGAGTCGATGTTTTACCACGGCATGTATTTAGAGGAGCCACAGTTGCCTTCCGGATTGGGCTATGAGGCGGCCGGCGTCATCGCAGAGGTGGGGCCGGGCGTGGATAGGGACTGGGTTGGTAAGACTGCCAGCACGATACCCGCGTTTTCGATGATCGAGTACGGCATGGTGGGCGAGGAAGTGATTGCTCCGGTGGCAGCACTGGGCGAGTATCCCCCCAATTTGACGCCGGTGGAGGGCGCGGCGATCTGGATGCAGTACGTGACCGCCTATGGGGCGCTGATTGAGTTCGGTCATGTGACGGCAGGAGATTTTGTGCTTATCCCCGCGGCATCGAGCAGTGTGGGCCTGGCTGCCATTCAGATTGTGAAGGATGCCGGGGCGGTTTCGATCGCTGCGACGCGGACATCGAAGAAACGCGACCAACTTCTGGCGCTGGGCGCCGATCATGTTATCGCCACGGAAGAGGAGAATATCGTCCTCAGGGTGCACGAGATTACCGGTGGGAAGGGAGCGCGGGTGATCTTCGATACGGTGGCCGGGCCCTTTGTCGAGCAGCTGGCCAAGGCGGCCGCGCAGGGGGGCATCGTTTTTGAAGCTGGCGCGCTGTCGCTGCAGTCGACTCCGTTTCCCTTGCTGCGGGCGCTGGCTAAAGCGCTGACGTTTCGCGGCTACACCCTGTGGGAGATCACCAGGAATCCCGAGCTGCTCGAAGTGGCGAAGGAGTATGTCTACGATCGGCTGGCCGATGGCCGGTTTGTGCCGAAGATCGCGAAGACTTTTCCGTTCGCGCAGGTGGTGGAGGCGTACAAGTATCTGGAGTCGAACCAGCAGGTGGGTAAGGTAGTGGTCACGGTTCCCTAAGCCGGCATCAACGCAAAGGAAAAAGCCCCGCGAGGATTTCTCCTGCGGGGCTTTCGAGTTTGCGGAGGAATTATGCTTCGACGGTGCGTCCGGCCACCTCGAACTTGAGCTGGTTGTTCAGCGGATCGGCGTCAATCTTGACGTGGTCCCCATGCAGAACCTCGCCGTCGAGGATCTTGATCGCCAGCGGGTCCTGGATGAGGCGCTGAATGGCACGCTTGAGCGGACGTGCTCCATAGGCACGATCGTAGCCGGTCATGAACAACTGACGCCGTGCTTCATCTGTCAGCTCGATGGTGATGTTGCGGTCGGCCAGCAGCCGCTCCAGATCCTTGAGGCGCAGATCGACAATGTGCGACAACTGCTCTTCACCGAGCGGACGGAAGATGACGATGTCGTCGACACGGTTGAGGAACTCGGGGCGGAAGCTCTGCTTGAGCACATCCATCACCTGCTCGCGTGCTCGGTCGAAGGCAGCCTCGGTAGTCAGCGACTCGGCATTCAAGGCCTGCGACCCCAGATTCGAGGTCATGATAAGCACGGTGTTCTTGAAGTCGACCGTGCGGCCCTTTGAGTCGGTCAGACGGCCATCGTCGAGCACCTGCAACAGGACGTTGAAAACGTCGGGGTGAGCCTTCTCGATTTCGTCGAAGAGGACCACGGAGTAGGGCCGGCGACGGACGGCTTCGGTGAGCTGTCCGCCTTCGTCGAAGCCGATGTATCCGGGAGGCGCGCCGATGAGGCGTGCAACAGCGTGCCTCTCCATGTACTCGGACATGTCGATGCGGACCATCGCCTGCTCGTCATCGAAGAGGAACTCCGCGAGAGCGCGAGCGGTCTCGGTCTTGCCGACGCCCGTCGGCCCCAAAAAGATGAAGGAGCCAATTGGTCGTTTCGGATCGCTTAGGCCGGCGCGTGATCGCCGGATAGCATTCGCGACGACCTTGAGGGCGTCGTCCTGGCCAACGACGCGTTCGCGGAGACGGTTCTCCATCTCGATGAGCTTCCTTGTCTCGCCCTCAAGCATCTTCGAGACGGGAATGCCGGTCCACTTGCTGACGATGCCCGCGATGTCTTCCTCGTCGACTTCTTCCTTCAGCATGCGGGGACCGGAGACCGCGTCCTGTATTGCAGTTAGCTTCTTCAGTTCGGCTTCGAGCTTCGGCAACTCGCCGTACTGAATCTGGGCGGAGCGCTCGAGGTTGCCGCGGCGGGTTTGTTCCTCGGCCTCGAAACGCAGCGCTTCAATCTGCTTCTTGAGCTCGCTGATGCGAGTGATCGCCTCGCGCTCCTTCTGCCAGCGGGCGCGGAGACCGACGGCCTCTTCTTTGAGAGCCGCGAGTTGGCGCTCGACGTGCTCCAATCTTTCTTTCGAGGGGCGGTCGGTTTCGCGCTTAAGTGCGGTACGCTCGATCTCGAGCGACGTTGCCTCGCGCTCGATCTGGTCGATCTCGGTCGGGACGGAGCCGATCTGGATGGCGAGCGAGGCGGCGGCTTCGTCGACGAGGTCGATGGCCTTGTCGGGCAGGAAGCGGTCGGAGATGTAGCGGTGTGAAAGCGTCGCGGCCGCGACGATCGCCGAATCCTTGATGCGGACCTTGTGATGCGACTCGTAACGCTCCTTGAGGCCGCGCAGGATGGCGATGGTGTCCTCGACATTGGGCTCGCCAACAAAGACGATCTGGAAGCGGCGCTCAAGCGCGGCGTCCTTCTCGATGTACTTGCGGTACTCGTTCAGCGTGGTTGCACCGATGGCACGCAGCTCGCCGCGCGCGAGTGGGGGCTTGAGCATGTTGGAGGCATCGATGGCACCTTCGGCGGCTCCTGCACCGACCAGCGTGTGCAGCTCGTCGATGAAGAGGATGATCTGGCCGTTAGAGTCCTGGATCTCCTTGAGAATGGCCTTGAGGCGGTCTTCAAACTCGCCGCGATACTTGGCTCCGGCGAGCATCGATCCCAGGTCGAGGGAGATGACGCGCTTGTCGCGCAGAACCTCAGGCACGTCGCCGTGGACGATGCGGCGGGCCAGTCCTTCGACGATGGCAGTCTTGCCGACACCGGGCTCGCCAATGAGCACTGGGTTGTTCTTGGTGCGACGCGAGAGCACCTGGATGACGCGGCGAATCTCTTCGTCGCGGCCGATAACAGGATCAAGCTTGCCCCGACGGGCGAGGTCGGTTAGGTCCTTTGCATATTTCTCGAGCGCCTGATACTTGGCCTCGGGGTTCTGATCGGTGACGCGCTGCGTTCCGCGGACCGTGATAAGGCTCTTGAGGATGGCGTCGTGCGTGGCTCCGAAAGAAGCCAGCAGAAGCTGCGCGCCGTCGTTCTTCTGCTCGGCGAGCGCCAGTAGTAAATGCTCGGTGGAGACGAATTCATCCTTGAATTGCTCGGCCTCTTTGAAGGCGCGATCGAATACCTTATTGAGCGCAGCAGAAGGAGCAGGCTGCGCGGAGCCGCCGCTTACCTTGGGCAGTTTGCCAAGGGCTTCCTGCACTTTTGCCCGCAGCTGCGGTGTGGGTACGCCCACTTTTTCGAGGACAGGAACGATGATGCCCTCGCGGTCTTCAACGAGCGCAGAGAGCAGATGAAGCGGCAGGACTTCAGCATTGCCGTTCTCGTCAGCGAGCTGGCTTGCCGCCCGCACCGCTTCCTGCGATTTGACCGTAAATTTTTCCCAACGAATTGCCATGATTGTTCTCGACTAATCAGAAATTTTCACACAAGAAAAGCGGGAGGGGAGCTGGACCTGTACCAACTTCCACCCTCCCGCACTTTGTAACCGCCACCGGCTGGTTCTTGTACTACCTTATGCAGCCGTCCTGGTCTCAGTCGGCTTAACTGCCGAGGCGCCTTCGACCTGCGCGGGGGCACCGGCTCCGCCGCCGACCTGCACCTTGATCTGCTTCGGCTTGGCCTCAGCGCGCTTCTCGAGTTCGATACGCAGAACGCCAGCATCATAATCAGCCTTAACGTTCTCGGTGTTGAGCGTGGTCGGCACCGTGAAAGCACGGTAGAAGCTGCCATAGCGCCGCTCGATACGATGGAAATTCTCTTCCTTCTCCTCCTTCTCGAACTTGCGCTCGCCACGAACGGTGAGGGTGCTGTTCTCGAGACGGATGTCAAGATCTTCCTGCTTCATTCCCGGAACTTCGAGCTTCAGGACGATCTTATGCTCGTCCTCGTAGATATCGACTGCGGGAACGAAGGCTGCCGTGGAGACGGTTTCGTCGCTCTGACCGCGGTTGAATTCCTGATAGAGCGAGTTCATGCGGTTCTGCAGAGCAAACATGTCACGAAATGGGTCCCAACGAGTAATAGCCATAAGTACCTCCGAAAGTCATTGAATTGGCCGATCAGAGAAGGATCGGCATTCACAACATCTAATGACACTATAGCACATAATATTCATAAAATATGAGTGTATTATTATCAAATGTTTAAGACAGAACGATTACGGAAGGATCAAGATAAATTGTTACAACAATTTACACGCTTATTGCCTTGCTCCAAAACAGCCGGAGTTGGTCGCCAGATTGCTCTTCCAAGAGCCATGGGATGAGAAAATTCACGATTTCCCATCGCCGGATTGCCGCCCGGAGGAGGTACCAGAGACTGGAATCGGAGAGCTCACTGAGCGTCTGTGCGTCGATGAGCAGATCGTTCGAGCCGCCATCGACGTCGATTTCGCCTTTGGCGCGGACGGCTTGCTCGCGATGATCGGGCTCGACGCCGTCCTCCACAAGGCCGCGGGCGACGGCTTCGGTCCAGAGCCGTCCGAAATGAAGATATGCTTCATCGCGGACGGGACGTAGATCCCAGGGGGCGAGAGTGTCGCCGGGCTTCAGGACTTCGTAGCGAGCGATGATGTCGCGCGTTTTCACCAGATCGTATGAGGGTGTCCGGTCGAGCGAACGGAGGGAATCGTCCAGACGCATGACCCAGCGCAGCACGATGAAGAATTCCCAGCAGGATTCGGCGGTGGATTTCTGTTCCTGGCTCCAGTGCCCGTTAGGCAGCAGCAGCAGATCCTTCATGGCGGATGAGAGGTCGTCCCAGAGGCCGTGGCGGACGAGTTGCTCACGTTGAAAGCGGCGAGTGACGACCTCAATGTCAGGGGGCAACTCTTTTTCCATCATCCGTTCGCTGCCTGCGCGATTGAGGAGGATGGCCAGGAGGAAGGCTTCTCTGTGCATTTCCTGCTGGACCGCAGGAGCGACAGCGGGCGGTGCGGCGCGGGCTTCCTGGCGGTCTCTCCACTGATGGACGAGAAAAATCGAGACGATGCAGATGGAGACGATGGCGGCGATGGCTGTGAAGCCCTTGTGGCCGAGAAGGCCTGCTGCGACGGTGAGGACGAGGACGGTGCCGTAGAGAGCGGCGAGGACGAGGCCGAAGAAGCGCAGAACAAAGGCGCGCGCACGGGCATCACGCCGGAGGCGCCGGATAGCGACCCAAAGGTCCCTCCAGGTCTGGCCACGAAATAGTGGCGTGAACCACATAGAAGCCAGCTTACGCGCTCCTTGCCGCGCCGCCGGGTAAGGCGGGTCCCTGATAACCTCAAATACATGATTAAGGGCATTACACTGATCCGGCCGGCTGGTACTCCGGCGGTTTACGACACACTGGTGAGCTTCTTTTCAGTGCTGGGATTTGAAGACGGAAAGAGTTGGGACGACGAGGCGAGCCGCGGACGTCCGTTTGTGGCGCCGCTTGGGAACCTTGAATTTGTTGACGGCATGGCGCGCGGCGAGACCGACACGTTTATCGAAGTCACGCAGCTCGATACCGTGCGCGAAGTGGTGGAGCGCTGGCTGGTGTCGCATCTGAGCGCGGCAGAGGCGGCGAAGCGTATCTCGGCGACGGCGGAGACGCAGTGGAAGTCGCGAGTGTTTACGGTAGAGCCGATTCCGGGAGTGACGTTTGCGTTCTGGGAATGGATAGATCCGCTGAAGGGCAAGCCGGTAGCGATGGCGGGTGATCTGTCAGCGGAGGGGATGAAGTTTGCGATTGTAGTTGCGCGCTGGAATGCGGTGATCACGGACCGGTTAGTGGAGGGCGCACTGGATTGCCTGTATCGCAGCGGAGCGAGGAAAGATGAGGTCCACGTGGTGCGAGTGCCGGGCGCGTGGGAGATTCCGTCGGCGGCGCGCAAAATTGCCGAGACTAAGCTGGTCGACGCGGTGATCACGCTGGGGCTGCTGTTGCGCGGAGAGACGGCGCACTACGAGGCGATCTATAACGAGGTTTCGCGGGGGATCGGCCAGTCGCAACAGGAGACAGGGATTCCGCATGCCTTTGGCGTGCTGACGTGCGAGACGCTGGAGCAGGCATTGGACCGGGCTGGCCTGAAGGCGGGAAACAAGGGATTCGAGGCGGCTTCGGCGGCAATCGAGATGGTGTCACTGCACAGGAAGATCGGCGACCGGGCATTTCAGCAAAGCGAGGCGGAATGCGCGGCGAGAGCGGAAGCGCAGCGAGTGGAAGCGAAACGATGAGCCTGGTCGGAAAGCGGCGCAAGAGCCGCGAACTCGCGATGCAGATGCTCTTCCAGGGGGATGTGGGTAAGCAGACTCCGGATGAGGTGCGGAAGACGTTCTGGGAGACGCGCGATGATGTCGAAGACGACACGCGCGGCTTCACGGAAGATATTTTTCGCGTGGCGACGGCGCGCGAGGCGGAGATTGACGGGCTGATCGAAGAGCATTCGGCGAATTGGAAGCTGACCCGCATGTCGGCGGTGGATCGCAATCTGTTGCGGACGGCGGTGGCGGAGTTGGTAGGATTTCCGGGGACGCCTGCGCCGATTGTGATCAACGAGGCGCTCGAAATTGCGCGGCGCTACTCGGCGCCGGAGTCGATCAACTTTCTGAATGGCGTGCTCGATGCGATTGCGCGGGCGCGGCTGAATTCCTAAAAAGAGACTTCTGCGGGCTGGGTGACGTTGAGGACGGACTGATCGCCGGTGCGCTTCTTCCACGCGGTGCGGATGGCGTCGATTTTCGCGCGATTGGCGGGCGTGTCGGGATAGTCGATGACCAGCACCTTGGAGCGCAGGCGCTCGGGGCGGCTCATGGTTTTGCCCTGCCACTGTCCATAGCAATCGAAGACGCTGAGGCCGTCGGGGAAGCGCGGGGTGACTTCCTTGTCGAGGAAGTCGCGCCAGCCGGACTCGGTGACGCGGGCTTCGGTGTGCACGGTTCCAGGCTGTGGTGTCGTCTCTGGGGGTGTGATCTCTGGTGCGCGACCGAGTCCGAAGTAGAGGCGGGTGTCGACCCAGCCCCGGGTGTGAGCGGGGTGTGCGGCGTCGCCCTTGAGGGTGGAGCTTTGCGCGGCGTGGGCGTGATCTGTAACTCGCGCGAGGGTAAAGACGGCGACCAGGACACAAGCAAGCGTGAGAAGGCGTGCGTTCTTCATGCAGTAAGGATACGGGCGGCGCGTCCCGGCATGCGGGACGGGGTTAGACACGCCGTTAGACATGGCAGCAGCGCAAAAATTATGATGGCCTCCGTTATGCCTACCAACCGTCGAGACTTTCTGCGCAGCGGAGCTGTTGCCGCCGCGGTTGCCGCCACCACCACCTCTGTTTCCGCGCCGTGGCTCTTTTCGCAGCCGAAGCAGGATTCGCTCAAGGAGTCGCCGATCAAGCTGGGGATCGCGAGCTATACGTTTCGCGAGTTCGATCGGGCGCATGTGATCGATTGGATGAAAGAGCTGAAGGCCGCCAATCTCAATGCAAAGGACGTGAAGGATCATCTACCCATGTCGCCTGCTGAGGAGACGGAGTCGGCGGTTGCTGCCTATACAGCAGCAGGGATCAAGCTGACGGCGGTGGGGACGGTGTATTTTCCGAAGGATGAGGATGAGGACATCCGGGCGAAGTTCGATTATGCGAAGCGGGCGGGAGTGAAGGTGATCGTGGCGGGTGATCCGACTCCGCAGACGCTGGCGCGGATTGAAAAGTTCGTGAAGGAGTATGACATCAAGTTCGCCATTCACAATCACGGGCCGGAGGACAAGATCTGGCCGTCGCCTCTGGATGTGCTGAAGGCGGTGAAGGGGATGGATCCGCGGATGGGGTGCTGCATCGACGTGGGCCACTGCGTGCGGGCGGGCACGGATGTGGTGGAGGCGATTCACACCGTCGGGCCACGACTTTTCGACGTGCACATGAAGGATCTGACGGACTTCACGAGCAAGGAAAGCCAGGTGGCCGTGGGCGACGGCATCATGCCGGTGCGCGGCATCTTCGAGGCGCTGATCAAGATCAAGTATCCGGGGTATGTGGACTTAGAGTACGAGGTTCACGGGGATGATCCTATGCCGGGAGTGACGAAGAGCTTCGCTTATATGCGGGGCGTGCTGGATGGGATGGGTTATAGAGGGTAGCCGATCATCTGATCGCGCCGTCGCAGACGTGTTATTCTCACCCGTTCACTATGAGCTACGAAAACATTCTTGTTGAAGTGCGCGATGGCGTTGCTGTTGTTACGCTGAATCGTCCCAAGGTGCTGAATGCGCTGAACCAGGCGCTGCTTGCGGAGCTTGAAGCGGCGGTTGATGGATTTGCTGCGGATGCGGCGGTGCGCGCGGTCGTTCTTACCGGTGCGGGCGAGAAGGCATTCGCGGCGGGGGCGGATATTCAGGAGCTGGCGCAGGTGTCCGTGATGGAGGGGCAGCAGCTGGCGCTGAAAGGGCAGCGGCTGTTTTCGAAGATCGAGAGGTTGCGGGTGCCGGTGATTGCGGCGATCAACGGGTTCGCGCTGGGCGGCGGATGCGAGCTGGCGCTGGCGTGCACGATCCGGATTGCGAGCGAGGCGGCAAAGCTGGGGCAGCCGGAGGTGAAGCTGGGGGTGATTCCCGGCTATGGCGGGTCGCAGCGGCTTCCGCGGCTGGTGGGAAAAGGTACGGCGCTGAAGCTGATTCTGACGGGAGAGATTATCGGGGCAACGGAAGCGTTGAGGATCGGGCTGGTGGAGGAAGTGGTTCCAGCCGACCAGCTGATGGCGCGGGCAGAGCAGATTGCCAAGGCAATCGCCGCGCAGGCTCCGCTGGCGGTGGCGAAGTGCCTGGAGGCGGTGCATGCGGGGTATGATTTGCCGCTGGAACAGGCGCTCGAGCACGAAGCGGCCCTGTTTGGATTGTGCTGCGGGACGGCGGACAAGGCCGAGGGCACGAGTGCTTTTTTGGAAAAGCGTGTTCCAGTGTGGCAAGGAAGGTAACCGGGAGCGGGAATTTGCCTTGACGTGCATCTACCCTTGATATGCTGGGGCTGCCCGGCGCTTACCGCACTTGAATGATGAAAAGATTTTGTTTGTTTCTCTTAACCCTTGGCCTGGCTGGGGCGCTTACCGCATGCTCTTCCCCTAACCAGACGGCGAGCGCGCCGGTGGCGAAGCCGACTCCGCAGGAGGCCAAGGCCGCCATTGCCGAGCGCGATTCGGAGCGGCAGGAACTGGAGCAGATTCCTCCGCCGGCGAAGAATCGCTACATGGCCGTGCACACGCGGGATAATTGGGGCAATCCTTTCCTGATCGTGGGCAAGAAAACGGTGACGCTGCGGGTGACGTATCCCGAGGCGCCGCAGAGCAGCCTGGCGCCGGGGAACCTGATGCATCCGGCGAATGCGAGAAGGCGGGAGCTGGAGCTGCGGCTTTCAGACCTGCCGGAGGCTCTGGCGGCGATTCCGGAAGGTTCGTGGCCGTACGGGCGGGTGGTTGCGGTCGAAGAAGATGTGGTCCAGGCGCGGGCCGACCGGGTGCAGGTGCGGCGCAACGTGGAGACGACGATGCAGGTGCTGAACGACCTGGGCGTGGTGGTTTACGAGTGGCCGGGCGCGGGAGTGCTTCGGTAAACCAGCCATAAGTGATTAGAGATTAGCCGGTGGCACTGCTTCTTCTTGGTAGCCTTGTTAAGATAAGCTCCACCTGACACTATGGCTTCTCATCCGCATGCTGTTGCGATTGTTGTGTTTTGCGCCTGCTTTTTCCTGGTGACAATCGCCGGGTTTTTCGCGGCGCGGTGGAAACGGGCGGACCTGAACAGCCTGGAGGAGTGGGGGCTGGCGGGGCGGCGCTTTGGGACGCTGATTACGTGGTTCCTGATCGGCGGGGATTTCTACACGGCCTACACGGTGATTGCGGTTCCGGCAGCGCTGTATGGGACGGGCGCGCCCGGGTTCTTTGCGATTCCCTACTGCATACTTCTTTATCCCTACATGATGCTGGTGCTGCCGCGGCTGTGGAACGTTTGCCACCGTCACGGTTACGTAACGCTGGCGGATTTTGCACGCGGGAGGCATGGCAGCAGGGCGCTGTCGATTGCGCTGGCGCTGACCGGGATTCTGGCGACGATGCCGTACATCGCTCTGCAGCTGGTGGGCATGCGGGAGGTGATTGCGGCTCTGGGCATCAACGGCGAATGGCCCCTGGTGGCGGCGTTCGTGATCCTAGCAGCTTACACATACACGAGCGGATTGCGGGCTCCAGCGGCGATTGCGATTGTGAAGGACGTAATGCTGTACATCATGGTGCTGGCGGCGGTGGTGATTTTGCCGGCGAAGCTGGGCGGGTATGGGCAGATCTTTTCGACGGCAGGGACGGCGCTGGCCGCACATAAGCCTCCGGCTTCGGTCATTCTGAAGCCTACGCAGTACCTGAGCTACAGCACGCTGGCATTCGGATCGGCGATTGCGATTGTGCTGTATCCGCATACGGCGACCGGGGTGCTGAGCGCGGGCAGCGGACGGATTATTCGCAGGAATGCGGCGCTGATGCCGGCGTATAACCTGCTACTGGCGCTGATCGCGCTTCTGGGATACATGGCGATTGCGGCGGGGATTCATACAGCGGATACATCGAGCGCGATCCCGCTGCTGTTCGTGAAGATGTTCCCGAGCTGGTTTGCGGGATTCTGCCTGGCGGCGATCGGGATCGGCGCGCTGGTGCCTGCGGCGATCATGTCGATTGCGGCGTCGAATCTGTTTACACGCAATCTATACGGCGAGCTGCGGCGGACGAAGATGACTCCGGCGGAGGAGTCGAAGAATGCGAAGATTGTTTCGCTGTTTCTGAAGTTCGGGGCGCTGGCCTTTGTGCTGTTTGTGAAGGCGCAGTATGCAATCGAGCTGCAACTGCTGGGCGGCATCTGGATTGGGCAGCTCTTTCCGGCGATAGTGCTGGGGCTCTTTACACGCTGGTTCCATGGGCGGGCGCTGCTGTGGGGATGGGTGGCAGGCATGGCGACAGGAACCGGGCTGGCGCTGGCGCGGGATCTGAAGAGCTCAGTCTTCCCTTTCCAATTTGGCGGCCACACCTACGTTGTGTACGCGGCGATTCCGGCGCTGCTGACGAACCTGGTGGTATCGGTTGCAGTCACGTGGCTGCTCAACGCGCTGGGCCATGAGCGGCGTGCTGATCAGACGCAGCCCAGCGATTACCTGCCACAGGAGGCTTGAGGCGATGCCGGGGCCGTTTGCAATTCTCGACAATGCGCGGCACCCGCACGAAGATTTCCGCGCGGCACGGGAGCTTGAGGCGAGGCTGAAGACCCGGATTCAGGGCGAGGTAAGATTCGATGCCGGCTCGCGCGCACTTTATGCCACAGATGCCTCGAATTACCGGCAGGTGCCGATCGGGGTGGTGATCCCGCGGGACATCGCGGACGTCGAGGCGACGTTCGCAGCCTGCCGCGAGCTGGGTGCGCCGATACTGGCGCGCGGCGGGGGGACGAGCCTTTCCGGGCAATGCTGCAATGTCGCGGTGGTGCTGGATTTCTCGAAGTACATGCGGTCGATTCTGTCGCTTGATCCGGAGTCGCGGCTGGCGGTGGTTGAGCCGGGCATCGTTCTCGACCGGGTGCGGGAAGCGGCGGAGGAGCATCACCTGACTTTTGCGCCCGATCCGGCGACCCACTCGCGGTGCACGCTGGGGGGCATGATTGGCAACAATTCGTGCGGGACGCATGCGCTGATGGGCGGCAAGACGGTGGATAATGTCCGCGCGCTCGATGTGCTGCTCTATGACGGCACGCGTATGACAGTCGGGGCGACGAGCCAAGAGGAATTCGAGCGGATTGTGGCGGGCGGGGGACGGCGGGGGCAGATCTATGCCGGTCTGGCGCGGATTCGTAACAAGTACGAGCACTTAATCCGGGAGAAATTTCCGAGGATTCCGCGGCGCGTGTCCGGGTACAACCTGGACGAACTCCTGCCGGAGAACGGATTTAACCTTGCGCGCGCGCTGGTGGGGAGCGAGGGAACGTGCGCCACGGTGCTGCGGGCGACTCTCGATCTGAAGCATAGCCCACCGTGCCGTCGGCTGGTCGTTGCGGGTTTCGGGGACGCTTTTATCGCGGCGGATCACGTGCCGTTCATTCTCGAATATCACCCGATCGGGCTCGAAGGCATCGACCGTATGCTCACCGGGTTCATGCTGCGCAAGGGCCTGGCAGTGGATGACATCGCGCTGCTACCACCTGGTCATTCGTTTCTGCTGGTCGAATTTGGCGCTTCGACGGAAGAAGAGGTGCTGGCGCAAGCGGAGATGTTTGTTGAGGCGGTTTCAGGACTGGCGGCGCGTCCTTCGGCACGGCTTTACTCTGCGGCGGATGCGGCGCGGATCTGGTTTGTGCGGGAGTCGGCGCTGGGGGCGACGGTCTTTGTGCCGGGCGAGCCGCATGGCTGGGAGGGATGGGAAGATGCGGCGGTTCCTCCGGAGAAGCTGGGGTCGTATCTGCGGCAGCTGTTTGCGCTGATGGGTGAGTACGGCTACCGGAGCCCGATGTATGGGCATTTCGGGCAGGGATGCGTGCATCTGCGCATCAACTTCGACCTCGAGAGCGCGCCGGGGATTCGCGCGTTTCGGGAATTTATCGATCGGGCGGCGGACATCGTCATCGCGCATGGCGGCTCGATTTCCGGCGAGCACGGAGACGGGAAGGCCCGGTCGGTGCTGCTGCCGAAGATGTTCGGTCCGGAACTAATGGAGGCTTTCCGCGAATTCAAGGCGCTCTGGGACCCGGAGAACAAGATGAATCCCGGGCATGTGATCGATCCGATTGCGGTGTACGACGCGACGGAAAACCTGAGGCTCGGGGATGGCTATAAATCGCACCGCCAGGAGACGTACTTTCAGTTTCCCGACGATCAGGGCTCGCTTTCGGAGGCGACGCTGCGGTGTGTGGGTGTAGGGGCGTGCAGGAAAGCCGGGCCGGGGACGATGTGTCCCAGCTACATGGTCACCCAGGAGGAGAAGCACTCGACGCGGGGGCGGGCGCACCTGCTGTGGGAGATGCTCGAAGGCGACGTGCTGGCTCATGACTGGCAGAGTGAGGACGTGAAGGAAGCCCTTGACCTTTGCCTGTCGTGCAAGGCGTGTAAGACCGAGTGTCCGGTCAATGTGGACCTCGCGACGTACAAGGCGGAGTTTCTGGCGCACTATTACCAGGGGCATCGCCGGCATCTGCGCGACTACGCCTTCGGGTTCATGGACAAATGGGCACGGCTCGCATCGCTGGTTCCGGGAGTAACGCCGCAGTTCGCGAATCTTCCCTTGCGGGTACCTGGGGTGAGCAGCGTGGTGAAGGCGGCGCTGGGGATTGCTCCGCAGCGGAGGCTGCCTGCGTTTGCGTCGCGGAGTTTTCAAACTACCCGAAGGGATCAGGGCACGGGGCACAGGGATCAGGGCAGGCCGGTCGTACTGTGGCCCGATACCTGGAATAACTACTTTCATCCTGATACTTTGGCGGCGGGGCGGGAGGTCCTGTCCAGCGCGGGCTTCGATGTCCAGGTGCCGCAGGGACACATCTGCTGCGGGCGGCCGCTCTATGACTTCGGGTTTCTGGCCGAGGCGCGGGAATATCTCGAGGATGTGATGGATAGGATGGCTGGGGCGATTGATGCGGGGCTGCCGGTCGTCTTTCTGGAGCCTTCGTGTGCGAGCGTCTTCCGGGATGAGCTGCGGAATTTCTTTCCGGGCGATCCGAGAGCCACGCGGCTGCGGGAACAGAGTTATCTGCTGGGAGATTTCCTGCTGCGGCATGCGGCGGAGTACCGGCCGGCAAGTCTGGAAGGGCGTTCCGTGGTGCTGCACGGGCACTGCCATCAGAAATCGCAAACGAAGATGAAGGCGGAGGTAGCGCTGCTGGAGCGGGCAGGGGGCAGGGTGTCGGTGCTCGATTCGGGCTGCTGTGGGATGGCGGGGCCATTCGGTTTTGAGAGAGAGAAATTTGCCATCTCCCAGGCGCTGGCGGAGCGGGTTTTGCTGCCTGCGGTTCGGGACGCCGCTCCCGACACGATTCTGGTGGCGGACGGATTCAGCTGCCGGGAGCAGATTTCCCAGAATTCCAGCCGCAAAGTCTTGCATTTTGCACAAGTTTTGCGACATGGCGGGGCGTAGAGACTTCGGCGCAAAACTACATACCGGGCAAATTTTTCCCTCAGAAAGCGTACAAAGCGCCAGCCGGGTGTTTTTTACACTGTGATTACCCCTTGACAGCCGATTAGCGAATTCTAATAAGACCCCTATTTAAAACGATTTAACTGAACGCCCAGCCAAGCCCCCCGTTTGGCAAACCGCATGCACTATGTGTTGGCATAACGGGATGCTGCGCAGCTTCCGAAGTGTGTTCTTCCAGATCATGCCAAGGAATGCGATCACAATGACTGAAACGACGAAAATGAAGAGCTTGATTACACCCTCGGCGGTTTCGGCGCTCCTACTTGCAGCGAGCCTTGGGTATCCAGCGATTGCACAGAGCAGCTCGACAGCTCCGGCGCAGTCGCAGTCGGCACAGGTTCAGACAGGAACTTCGGCCAACCCCAATGACAACAGCACTTACGCCACAGGTCAGCCCTTATCCACGAAGTCGAATGAAGGCTTCTGGGGGAAGGTGAATCCCTTTGCGCGTAAGAAGTGGGTGAATCGGCAACTGGATCCAGTGAAAGACCGGTTGAACGAGCTCGATCAGCTCCAAGCCAAGAACGCCAATGATATCAAGGATGTAGATGCCAGGGCGCAGGCCGGCATCCATCAAGCGCAATCCACAGCCGATCAGGCCAGCCAGACGGCGACTACAGCGAACAGCACCGCAACCCAGGCTCAGCAGCAGGCACAGCAGGCAAGCACCCAGACGGCCCAGCTCAACGGAACGGTTTCGAACCTCGATCAGTATCAGCGGGTAAATGACATCGAGATCCGCTTCCGCCCGGGGCAGACTGTTCTGAACGACAAGGCCAAGAGCGCGCTGGATCAGGTAGCGGCGCAAATGCGCGGCAAGAAGGGATACATCGTCGAAATTGCCGGCTACTCATCGACTCGCGGTCAGGCAGGCATTCAGAATTCGCAGCATATGTCGGATGCCGTGGTTCGGTATCTGGCGGAGAACGACATCCCGGTCTATCGCATCCACGAGGTGGCGATGGGCAACGCCAAAATCGACGATTCCAGCTCGCAGACGCACGGCAGTGTGGTGCGCGTCAGTCTAATGCAAAACAGTTTAGCGGCCTTGAACGCGACGCCCTCGGGCTCGGGTTCGCCGATCGGTGCGACGCAGCAGTCTTCCGCGCAGCCCTCCCCTCAGGGTGCTGTGTCGCAACCATCGGTTCCACAACAACAATAACGAAAAGGCTCGCAACCAAGCTCTCACACAACGAGAGAACCAAGGCAGATTGGCCCCTCACCCGAGGGGCCGTTTTTTTGCTCTTTCGAAGCGGCCTGGGATTCAGGTTATAAGCCGCCTCAGTTTCTTTCCTGCGCTGCCCGCTCCTCCCGCATAATCGACATATTTCCTTTTTCTGTCTGGAGGATTGCCGAGGATGATGCATCGCCGGTTGTGGGTATTTGTGTGCCTGATGGTGCTGGCCCCTTTTGCAGCGGGGGCCCAGAGTTTCACATTGCAAGTGGTGATGAGCGCCCCGTTCAATTCGCAGCTGAAGGCGGCTCCGGCGGGGCAGAGATTTGCGTGGGTTGCAGACCAGCAGGGTCGTCGCAACCTGTGGATCGCCGAAGCTGGTTCGGATGGCAGCTATTCGGCGCGAGCGCTCACCCATTACGACGCCGACGATGGGATCGAGATTGGCGATGTGACCTGGACTCCGGACGGGCAATCGGTGGTTTATGTGCGCGGGGGTGATTTTGAATTTCCGGAGAAACCGGCACCTAATCCTGATCTTTTGCCGCAGGGGGTCGAGCAGGATATCTGGATTGTCGCCGCCAAGGGCGGGGAGCCGCGCAAGGTGGCTGAAGGACGAAGCCCGCAGGTCTCGCCGAATGGGACGACGCTGGCATATCTGCTAAAGGACCAGGTGTGGACGATCAATCTGAACGATCCGGGTGCCAAGCCGGAGCAGCTTTTTCATGAGCGAGGCAAGCCGGAGTCGCTGACCTGGTCGCCGGATGGCAAATTGCTGGCATTTGTGAGCGGGCGGGGAGATCACGCCTTCATTGGCGTGTATTCCTATACGGCCAAGACGCTGCGGTATGTCGCACCCAGCACGCAGAAGGATTCCGAGCCGGCATGGTCGCCGGATGGACGGAGCATAGCCTTCCTGCGGGCGCCACCGGATGTTTCGGGGATCGATTTCAAGCCGCGACGGACGGCACAGCCGTGGTCGATCCATGTAGCAGATGTGGAAACCGGGCAGGACCACGAGATCTGGCGTGCAAAGGCGGGACCGGGCAGCGTTTTTCATGAAGCGGATACCGATCACCAGCTGTTGTGGGCGGTCGGCAACCGCATCGTGTTTCCGTGGGAGGGTGACGGCTGGATTCATCTGTACTCGATCGATGCGACGGGTGGGACGCCGACTGCGCTGAGTCCCGGCGATTCTGAAGTACAGAGCGTGGCTCTGGCGCAGGATCGAAAGACCGTCTACTTCACGTCGAACCAATTCACGTCAGACCGGGGCGACATCGACAGGCGTCATCTCTGGCAGGTCAGTGTCGGCGGTGGCGGTGCGCGCCAGTTGACGCATGGCGACGGAATTGAGGTTGCGCCGGTTGTCGCTGCTGACGGAACGATTGCTCTGCTGCACTCGGATGCGCGGGTTCCGATCCGGCCGGCGGTGGTCGCGGCTAATGGCGAAATGCGCGATGTAGCGCCGCAGCTTGTTCCGGGGGAGTTTCCCGCGGCGAAGCTGGTTGTTCCTCGGCAGGTGATCTTGTCGGCGGCGGACGGACTCCAAATTCACGGGCAGCTGTTCATGCCTGCGGGAGGTGGGGCGAAACACCCTGCGATTGTCTTCTTCCATGGCGGATCGCGCAGACAGATGCTGCTCGGCTGGCACTATATGCAGTACTACTCAAACGCGTACGCGATGAACCAGTACCTTGCGAGCCTGGGCTACATCGTGTTGTCGGTGAATTATCGCAGCGGGAATGGTTATGGCCTGAATTTTCGCGAAGCACTCAATTATGGCGCGGCGGGAGCGAGCGAGTTCAACGACGTGTTGGGAGCCGGGCTTTATCTGCGCGAGCGCCCGGATGTGGATGGGGCGCATATCGGTGTGTGGGGCGGCAGCTATGGCGGCTATCTGACAGCGCTCGCGCTGTCGCGTGCTTCGGATCTGTTTGCGGCGGGCGTGGATCTGCATGGGGTCCACGACTGGAACCTGGAGTTGAACATTTGGCAACCAACCTACGATCCGAACGCGGATAAGGACGCGGCGAGGATTGCATGGGAATCTTCTCCGCTGGCGTCGGTGAAGGGATGGCGCTCGCCGGTGCTGCTGATGCAGGGAGACGACGATCGCAACGTCCAGTTCTCGCAGACGGTTCGTCTGGCTGCGGCGCTGCGCGCGCAGGGAACTCCGTTTGAGGAGCACATCTTTCCGGACGAGATACACGATTTTCTGCTGCAGCGTACCTGGCTGGCCGCGTATGAGTACGGGGCGGAGTTTTTCGGGCGCTATCTGAAGACGGAAAAGTAGCCATACGGCTGAAGAGCCTATAATTCGAGCGAATCAGGACTGAAAAAGGAGATTCCAGATGAAACGGGAAATCATTCGCGTCGAGCCACTGGATACCTACCTGGAAAAATACAAGGCCCCAGCTTCAACCGTGACGAAGCACGGCGACACAATCTACGTCTCAGGTTCTCCGCCGTTCGACCCCAAAACAGGAGAAATCTTCAAGGGACCGATTGAGCGTCAGACTGAGATCGTATTGGATCAACTCAAGCTCTGTGTCGAAACGGCAGGCTCTTCTCTGGAAAACATTCTGAAGCTAAATGTCTACGTCACCTCAGTAGACATGTTCCCTGCGGTGAATACCGTCTACAGGCGTTATTTCCCGGAAAATCCGCCCGCGCGCATCTTTATTAATGTTCCTGCTTGGTACGGCGGGTTTGATATTGAAGTGGATTGTATCGCCGCCGTTTTATAAGACTGTTCTTTAGTTCGGTATCTATCTACGCTCGTTGGCGAGCGGCCGCGAGGGCGCCCTGTGCGACGGCACGGCGCGCCTTTTCGTATTGCGCTTAATCTGCCAGGCGTGGGTGGCTGGGACGACGGCTTATCAGCTGGTCGGATTGATGATCCCGGCTTGAGAAGTTAAGTGAATGATCGGTGGTAAGAACCAAGGCGCAGTCAAGCCGAGTGCGATGGGATCCATGCTGTAGGCCTCGACCTACGGCGCGACGATCCCGGTGATCTACGGCATGACGCAGTCGCCACTGCGTGTGGACCTACTCCGTTCGCAAAGCTTTCATTGGGTCTATGTGGGTCGCTCTCCGGGCAGGCACCAGGCAGCCGAGCAGGGCGACGAATAGCAGTAAGGCGGCAATGACCGCGAAGGTGGCGGGATCATCCGGTTTGATCGCAAAGAGCATACCGGAGAGGGCGCGCGTTGCAAAGATGGCGGCTGCGATGCCGAGGGCGAGGCCGGCAATCACGGGGATCATGCCACGCACGAGAACGTTGCGGAGGATGCGCTCTCGAGTTGCACCTAAAGCGATCCGGATGCCGATTTCCTTAGTCTGGCGGGCGACGGAGAGGGCGAGAGTTCCGCTGACCCCTACGATGGTGATGAAGAGTGCCACGGCGGCGAAGAGGCCCAGCAGAGTTGCTGTCACGCGGGGTGTGCCGAGTTGCGCGTTGCGGAGCTGGTCGAGCGTGCGGACGTCGGTCACGGGCTGCTGCGAATCGATCGCGTGAACGACAGCGGCAACTTCAGTAGCAAGCCGCATAGGGTTGCTTCGGGTGCGCACGAGCAAGTGCATGTTGGCTACATCCTGCTGGTAGACGGGGAGATAGATGGCGTCGTCTGACTCTTTATCGAGGCCGTATTGTCGAACGTCGCTTACCATGCCGACAACGGTAGTCCATGTCTTGCCACGATCGGTGGATACGCGATGTCCGATGGGGTCCTGGCCAGGCCAGTAGCGTTTCGCAAGGCGCTCGTTGACGATTGCGACCTTGGGTGCGTTGAGAATGTCGTTGCTGGTAAAGACCCGGCCGGAGAGGACGGGTACACCGAGTACGCGGAAGTATTCAGGCGTCGCTACCTCATAGTCGACCTGTGGAGCGGGCTGATCACCGTGGATGGGTTGCCCTTCGAAGACAAGGCCGCCGCTCATGCGGCCCATGTCACTGTTCAGCGGAACCATCCAACTGAATGAAGCGCTGTCTACGCCTGGCAGTTGTTGTACGCGATCCAGCACCTGGTGGAAGAAGGCGTTCTTTAGGGTCGGCTCCTTGTATTTTGTCCAGTTGAGACTGACTTGCATGGAGAGAACATTAGCGGTCTTGAAGCCGGGATCGACGGAGAGCAGGTTGTAGAGACTGCGGAGCATGAGGCCGGCGCACATGAGCAGAACGAAAGAGAGCGTGACCTGAGCGGCGACAAGCAGATTGCGCAGGCGGGTACCGCTTTCGCTACCTGCCGTGCGCTCGCCCGCGTCAGTGAGGCTGGTCATGCGGACGCGGCTGGCGATGTAGCCGGGGAGGGCTCCGAAGAGGATGCCGGTGAGTAGCGAGATTCCGAGAGCGAAGAGCAGGACGCGCGCGTCGGGGTGTATGTCGCCGGAGAGCGGAGTCATGCGGGCGGCGTAGGAGATGAGGAGCTTCGAACCGAAGGCAGCGAGGGTGACGCCCAGGACGCCTCCGGCCAGAGCGACGAGCATGCTCTCGGTGAGAAGCTGGCGGAAAATGTTGGCGGGGGTGGCTCCGGTGGCCATGCGAATGGCCATCTCGCGGGAGCGGCGCATCTGCCGGGAAAGAGCGAGATTGGCGAGATTGGCGCAGGCCAGGAGGAGCACGAGTCCGGCGGCTGCAAGCAGGGTGACAAATGTGGGCCGTGCGGCGTGGGTCAGTTCGGTGTCGACGGGCGCGATGAGGGGCGCGAAACCGGCGCTGGCAGGATAGAACTTTCCATAGACTGCGGCGCGGCGGCTGAAGATGGTCGCCAACTCGGAGCGCGCCTGCGACACGGTGGCATCAGGTCTGAGACGCGCATAAGCGGAGATCATGCGCATCTCGCGGTCGGCGATCATCTTCGGATCGGAGCGATAGGGGCAGGATGTCGTAGGCATGTAGACATCGTTCGCGTCAGGATATTCAGGCAATGGCGGAAGCACGCCGATGACGGTATGCACGCGGTCGTTCAGCTCGAAGGCGCGGCCGAGAATGTTCCGGTCGCCGCCAAATTCTTTCATCCAGTAGCTGTAGCTTAAGAGCAGAGCAGGCGGCGCATTCTTGCTCTCGTCGGCGGGGGTAAAGAGCCGTCCCAGTACTGGCTTTACTCCCAGCACGTCGAAGAAATTCGACGAGACGACGCCGGTGGCGACACGTTCCGGGTTCTTTGTGCCGAGGAGGGTGAAGTTCATCGAGTGATACTCGGCAACGTCAGAAAAAGCGTGACCCTGATCGCGGAAATCCTGATACTCCTGCACGGAGAGGCCCAGGGGATCGGGACCGACGAGCTTTGCGGTCTGGTCGAGGTGCAGGATCCGGTCCTGCTGCGCGTAGGGCAGCGGCTTCAACAGGACGCCGTTGATGACGGTAAAGATGGCAGTATTCGCGCCGATGCCGAGGCCGAGCGTGAGGATGGCGACGAGAGCGTATCCGAGATTGCGCCGCAGAGTGCGGGCGGCATAGCGGAGGTCGCGCAGCAAATTTTCGAGCGGCGGGACACTGTTCATCTGCCAGATTTGCTCGCGGACACGCGTGGGGTTGCCGAATTTGAGATATGCCTGGCGGCGCGCTTCTTCCCTGCTCATGCCGCGCGCGAGGTTGTCGTCGATCTCACTTTCAATGTGGGCTTCAAACTCTCTCGTGCGGTCCGCGTCCCAACGCTGCCTGTGAAAATATTTGCGCCAGCTCATGCCACTATTCCTCACTCAGCTCTCAGTGCTTCCATCGGGTCCAACCTTGACGCTCGCCATGCCGGTACTGCGCAGGCGGCCGCAGCCACTACCGACAACATCAGCGCGACCCCCGCAAACACGGTCCAGTCCAGCGGCCGCACGCCGTACAGCATGTCGCGGATGAGCCGTACCGCGAACCCTCCGCCGACGAGGCCCAGCGCCAACCCGGCCCACGCCGGAGCCAGCCCATCGAACAGCATCAACCGCAGTACTTCGCTTCTCTGAGCGCCGAGCGCGATGCGTATCCCGATCTCGCCGGTGCGCTGCGTGACGAGATAAGACAGAACGCCGTAGAGGCCGACAGCAGCGAGCACCAGCGCGATCACGGCGAAGGCAAAAATCAGCATCGAATTGAAGCTCGCGTCCAGCGTCGACTTGCCGATCAGCTCCGTCATGGTCATCACATCGGAAACCGGCAGGTCACGATCGAGCCCTCCAATGACTTTCTGTACCGGTAGCGCGAGTGTATCCACGTCATGAGTCGACCGCACCACGATGGTCGCGCCTGAGAAAACGCCGCTGGAAAGAGGCCAGTACATCATGGGCCTCGCATCCTGGGACACGTCATAGCGCGTATCCCCCACCACGCCCACGATTTCGAATGGCTGTTGAGGAGCGCCAGTGGCATTCAATCGCAGATGCTTCCCGATCGGATCTTCGCCGGGAAAGAATTTCTTCACCGCCGCCTGGTTCAGAATCGTCACATACGCGGGGTTCAGCCGCTCACTGTCATTAAAGGTCCGTCCGCGCAGCAGCGGAATCTGCATGGCGGCAAAGTATCCGGGGTCGGCTGCATTCGCCATCGCGTCCAGCGACTCTCCCTGCGGCAGTGGAGGATGCTCCGCTACCGTTACCAAGTCATCTCCGCCCGATCCTGCTCCCGGTGCTGTCTTCACCAGCCCAGCGGTCTCGACACCAGGCAATGCGCGCACGCCGGCAATCAGTTGTTCGAAAAACGCTGTTTTCTGTACCGCATTCTTGTAGCGCACTTCCGGAAGGCGAAGCTGCATCGTCAGCACATTGTCGATAGCGCACCCCATATCGGTAGACCGAAGCTTCTGGTAGCTCTTGAGCAACAGGCCTGCAGCGATGAGCAGCACCACGGTCAGGCCAACCTCGGCTGCCAGCAACCCCTTGCGCAGCCGGGCGCGCGAGACACCGCCGCTATGTGAGCGCGATGACTCCTGCAGCGTCTCCAATGCGCGTGTGCCGCCTGCGCTGAGTGCCGGAATCGCTCCCGCCAGCACGCCGCTGACCAGCGTGATCGCCGTCACGAACAGCAGCACCATTCCATCCACGTGGATAGCATCCGCGCGCGCCATATCCTGCCGCGCATGTGCCAGCCATGCGATGGCAGCGCAGGCCAGCGCAAAGCCGAGCATCCCGCCGGTGACCGCCAACACCAGGCTCTCCGTCACCTGTTCACGGATCAGCCGCCACCGGTTGCCGCCGAGCGCCGCGCGAATCGCCACTTCCCTGCGCCGTGTCGCCGACCGCGCCACCAGCAGATTCGCAACATTCAGGCAGGCAATCAGCAGCACGCAGCCCGTCGCCGCGAGCAGCATGTAAAGCGGAGTCTTGTAGTCCAGAACGATATCGTCCAGCAGAGGCCTTCCGGTTACGTCTCTCTTGACGGCCGGGCCGGGATTCTCACGCTTGATCTGCTTCTGCACGGCATCGAGTTCACTGAGCGCCTGGGCCATCGTCGCTCCCGGTTTCAATCGCGCTACGACGTCGAACTGGTGATTGTCGAGCGCCTGGGTGATACTCGGCGGCATCTCGTGATAAACGGCCGTCCATAGCTGCGTTTGGGTATCGGGATAAGCAAACCACGCGGGCATAATGCCGATGACCGTGTAGGGCTTTGCATCGAGAGAAATCTTCTTTCCGATGATGGACAGATCGCCCCCAAAACGGCGTTTCCAGAATCCCCACGACAGGATCACCGTTCCGTTGGCTGCCTGCTGATCGTCTTCGGCCGTGAAATCTCTGCCGTATACCGGATGCACGCCTAGCGTCGAGAAGAGGTTCCAGGAGCACCGCGCCGCTGGAACTCTCTCCGGCAACTGACCACCCTCGGCCGAAACGTTATAGGACGCCCATCGGTAGAGGAGCGCCATCTGCTCGAAGCTCTTCGATGCACGCCGCCATATCGCAAAGCTGGCCGCTGATTCTCCTCCGCGGTTGTCCGGAGTATCCGTATCGTTCCAGCGCTCGTACACCGACACCAGACGACCAGGATCCTTGTACGGCAGGGGCTTCAGCAGAACGGAGCGCACGACGGTGAAGAGCGCCGTGTTGGCGCCGATGCCGAGAGCCATGACGAGCACGGCCATCACGGTGAATCCGGGAGACCTGGCGAGCGTTCGCGTGGCGTATCTCAAATCGCGCCAGACGTTGTCCAGGAGTGCGAAGGTGTTGGTTTGCCAAATCTCTTCGCGCACTCTGCGGGCGGAGCCGAACTTCAGATGCGCCAGACGTCGGGCTTCTTCTTCGCTCATTCCGCGGGTGCGGTTGTCGGCGATTTCCTGCGCGAGATGCAGTTCTATCTCCTGTGCGAGTTCGGCGTCGCTGCGTGTACGCCTGAAGAACCTGCGCCAGTTCACTCGGCTTCTCCCTATTCCGCTTCCCCGAGGATGAGGCCAATGGCGCGCTTCATCTGACGCCAGCGGCTGGTCTCAGCGGCAAGTTGCTTCCGGCCTGCGACAGTCAGGCGATAGAACTTTGCTTTGCGGTTGTTTTCGCTCGCGCCCCAGTAGGAAGAGACCCAGCCGCGGTCTTCGAGACGATGCAATGCGGGGTACAGGGATCCCTGCTCGACTTCGAGGACGTCCTCGGATGTGTGCTCGATCACCTTCGCAATGGTGTGCCCGTGGGCATCGCCCATGATCAGGGTGCGCAGGACGAGCATGTCGAGCGTGCCCTGCAGCATTTCGCCGCTCTTGTCTGCCGGTCTACCTCGCCCCATGGGTTTGCAATTCCCTTCCACTCGATGTTCTATGGGAAAGACTGTATACCACTCGATGTTCTATGGGAAGAGGAAAAATGCAGACTTTGTCGATGCCATCCAAGAAGGCTTCGATACCATCTATTTGAGGATGGGGGTTCGGGCTATGGATCCTGTGATCACAATTCCTGAACGGCGCAGGTCGAGACCGGGTGTGCTCACGGTGCTGCTGGCCATCTGTCTGGGGCTTCTGGTGGGTGTGGGCGCGTTCGCGATCTTTCTGCGTGAGGCGACTTACGGCATATGGGACCGGGTGGCGACAAGGGTTTCCGGGCGCGCGCTGGTATTTAATGTCTCGCAGCCGACGGTTGTGGACAGGATCCAAAGACTGGAGCGCCTGGAAACGGTCACCTACACGATGGATAAAGTTGTGGAAGGCGACCGTACGAGTGCGATCCTGCCGGACTTTCTGGTGGGCGACAAGCTGCTGCTGTCGGTGCATGGACAGGCGATTGCCGGGGTCGATCTCGCCCAGCTCCAGTCGTCGGACGTAATGGTGAACGGCAAGACGGTGCACGTGCATCTTCCGGCGGCGCAGATCTTTGTTGCGGCGCTCGATAACGGGAAGACCAAGGTTTATTCACGAAGCACCGGTTTTTTCGTTCAAGCAGATCCGGACCTGGAGTCGCAGGTCAGGGCAAGGGCTGAGCAGGAGCTGCACGACTCGGCGATTGCCGCCGGCATTCTCGATACAGCTCACAAGAATGCGGCGTCGACACTGACAACGCTGTTACTGAGCCTGGGGTTTGAGCAAGTGCAGGTAGACTGAAGGCCAAGCCGCCGTCTGTGTGATTCAATACTTCATGTGAGTAAGACATTTGATATCGGCCCCGTCCATGTTGGCTCGGGGCAGCTGTTTCTGATTGCCGGCCCTTGCGTGATTGAGAGCGAGGCGCATGTTCGCAAGATGGCAGACGCGATCCAGCGGATCACTTCGGATCTGGGTGTCCCCTACATTTTCAAGTCGTCGTATGACAAGGCGAATCGCACGTCGGTCAAGAGCTTTCGGGGTCCAGGCCTGAAGGAGGGGACGGCGATTCTACGGCGGCTCGGTGAGGCGACGGGACTACCGGTGCTTACCGATGTGCACGAGCCTGGGCACTGTGCCATAGCCGCCGAAGGCGTAGACGTGCTGCAGATTCCGGCGTTCCTCTGCCGCCAGACGGATCTGCTGGTGGCCGCGGCCGAGACGGGGCGGGCCGTCAACGTTAAAAAGGGGCAGTTTGTGGCTCCATGGGACATGGATCATGCCGTCGAGAAGGTGACGTCGTCGGGGAATCCGCGGGTGTTTCTTACGGAGCGGGGTACGACGTTTGGTTACAACAACCTGGTTGTCGACATGCGTTCGCTGGCGATTATGCGGGGGCTGGCTCCTGTTGTATTTGACGGAACGCACTCGGTGCAGATTCCGTCCGGGGCAAACGGCGTTTCGGGGGGGCAGCCGGAGTTCATTCCGCTGCTGGCGCGAGCAGCGGTGGCGGCAGGCGTGGACGGGGTGTTTCTCGAGGTGCACGACAACCCCGCAGAGGCGAAATCAGACGGAGCGAATGCGCTGAATTTGAAGGATTTGCGGGGAGTTCTGGAAACACTACTCGAAATTCAGGCGGCCGTTTTTCCGGACCCAATCACCAAAGATAGACGGGACCGGATGAGACACGTTCTTTACGGTTACAACCGTGAGGAAGAAGAAGAATGAAGGCTTCGACTCAGGCCCGCGCCACTTCCACGCCTGCCGCCTCTGGCGTGGGCTTCGTCCGGTTCGCGTAGCTGGCTTTCACAAAGGCGCTGAAGAGTGGGTGGGGCTCGAGGGGCTTGGATTTGAACTCGGGATGGAACTGGCATCCGAGGAAGAAGGGGTGGTCGCGGAGCTCGACGATCTCGACGTAGGTTCCGTCCGGTGTTGTTCCGGTGATGCGCAGGCCGGCGCCAGTAAGCAGCGCTTCGTATTCGCGATTGAATTCGTAACGGTGACGGTGACGTTCGCTGATCTCGGTAACGCCGTACGATCTGTAGGCCAGTGAGTCGGGCTCAAGGAGGCAGGCCCAGGCTCCCAGGCGCATTGTTCCGCCCATTTCTTCGACGCCGGTCAACTCGCGGAGTTTGTAGATGACACGGTGCGGCGTGGCGGGATCGAACTCGCTGGAGTTAGCACCGTTCAGCCGGCAGACGTTGCGCGCGAACTCGATGCACGCGGTCTGCATTCCGAGACAGATGCCGAAGTAAGGGACCTTGTTCTCGCGGGCGAAGCGAATCGCGTTCAGCATGCCTTCGATGCCGCGCTTGCCGAAGCCGCCGGGAACGAGAATGCCGTCAAACCCTGCCAGTTGTGATTCGAAGCCCTCGGTCTCAAGGCCTTCTGCTTCGATCCAAGTAACGCGCAGCTTCAGGTTGTGCGCCAATGCGCCGTGCACCAGGGCTTCTTTGAGCGACTTATAGCTGTCTTCGTATTCGACATACTTGCCGACGATGCCGATGGAGACCTCGTCCTGCGGATTGTAGGAGCGGCGGACGATCTCCTCCCAGCGGCTGAGGTCGGGCTCTTTGGTCTCGATGCGCAGGTACCTCAGAGTGAGCGCGTCCACGCCTTCGCGGGCGAATGTCAGCGGGACCTCGTAGATGGACTCAACGTCCTTGGCTGTGATCACGGCCTGCTCTTCGAGGTTGCAAAAGAGCGCGATCTTGCTCTTGATCTCGCGGGAGAGAAAGCGGTCGGTGCGGCAGAGCAGGATGTCGGGCTGGATACCGATCGAGAGCATCTCCTTGACGGAGTGCTGAGTGGGCTTGGTCTTCAGCTCCTGAGCGGCACTGATCCAAGGGACGAGTGTGACGTGGACAAAAACGGTGTTCTCGCGGCCCAACTCCTGGCGCATCTGGCGGATCGCTTCGAGGAACGGCAGCGACTCGATATCGCCTACGGTGCCACCGATCTCCACGATGGTGATATCGCTGGTGCCCGCGACCTTGCGCATGGCGTTCTTGATTTCGTTGGTTACGTGGGGAATGACCTGGACGGTCTTGCCGAGGTAGTCGCCGCGGCGCTCCTTGGTGATGATCTGCTCGTAGATTCGGCCGGTGGTGAGGTTGTTGTCGCGGCTGAGGTGGGCGTGAGTGAAGCGCTCGTAGTGGCCCAGGTCGAGGTCGGTCTCGGCGCCGTCGTCGGTGACGAAAACTTCGCCGTGCTGGAAGGGCGACATCGTGCCGGGGTCGACGTTCAGGTACGGGTCAAACTTCATCAGGTTGACCTTAAGTCCCCGGCTTTCAAGCAGACAGCCGATCGAGGCCGCGGCCAACCCCTTGCCCAAACTGGACACAACTCCGCCCGTCACAAAAATGTACTTGGAGGACATTCCGGCTTCACCTTCTTTAATTGTTTTTGATTGGCGTACCTGGCGGGCACGATCAATTATATCCGCGTTCTTGGACAAAAGAAAGAACGGAAATAGATCGAAAGGCGAGCGGGTCGACCTGGTGACAGTGTCACACGCCCACCGGGTACGGCTTCGGCGACGACTCGTCGAGGTTGGCTCCGGAGCGCCAGTGCTCGAAACGCCCTTGCAGGAGTGAGAGCAGGCCGGTGTACCAATATCCGACGACGAAGAGCAGCAGAAAGGGGATGGTGAAGTAGTTCTCGTTGACCCAGGCGTACCAGATGGTCAGCGCAAAGTAGCAGCCGATCGCCAGCTCGATCCAAGGGACGATGCCGAGGCGCTTGCGGTATTTGGCGGCCTGCGCCTTCTCGCCGCGCTTCTCAACACGGTACTTGGGGGTGCGCTTGAAGGAACTCTGGATGCCAAACAAGGCTTCCAGGACGGCACGGGTGTTCGTGATGGTGAGGCCGATACCCAGTGACATCAGGAACGGCAGGTAAAGGAACGTTCGGTACCAGCGGCGAGGGTAAAGCTCCTTCTGTGAAACGAGGTAGAAGGACGAGATGGAGAAGGTCGACGCCATGAAGAGCGGCAGATCGATCAGGAGCATCTGGAACCAGCCCTGGTAAAAGCGGATGACCATGGCAGGCATCAGGAGGACTGAAAGCACGATCATGAGCGGATAGCTGAGGTTTGCCGTGAGGTGATACCAGGCCTCGAGCTTGGTGTGCCAGGGCTGATCGCTCTTAAATACGTGGGGCAGGATCTTCTTGGAGGTCTGGATGAGGCCCTTGGCCCAGCGCGCCTGCTGCGTCTTGAAGGCGGTCATCTCGATGGGCAGCTCGGCGGGGCACTCGACATCCTGCAAGTATTTGAATTTCCACCCTTTAAGCTGGGCGCGATAGCTGAGGTCGGTGTCCTCGGTGAGGGTGTCGTGCTGCCAGCCACCGGCTTCGTCGATGACGTTGCGGCGCCACATGCCGGCAGTTCCGTTGAAGTTGAAGAAGACGCCGGCGCGGGAGCGTCCTCCGTGCTCGAGGACGAAGTGGCCGTCGAGGAGGATCGCTTCGACCTGGGTGAGGAAGCTGTAATCGCGGTTGAGGTGGGTCCAGCGGGTCTGCACCATGCCGATTTCCGGCTGGGCGAAATGGTGGATGACCTTCATCAGCCAGTCGCGCGGCGGCACGAAGTCGGCGTCGAAGATGGCGACGAATTCGCCGCTGGCGGTTTTAAGGCCTTCGTCGAGGGCTCCGGCCTTGAACCCGTAGCGATTGGTGCGGTGGAGGTAGACGATGGGGTGGCCGAGGGCGCGGTAACGCGCACAGATGGACGCGGCGACCTCTTGGGTTTCGTCGGTAGAGTCGTCGAGGACCTGAATCTCGAGTAGTTCGCGGGGGTAGTCGAGATTCGTGCACGCATCGATGAGACGGTCGATGACGAATTGCTCGTTGAAGATGGGCAGCTGGACGGTGACGCGGGGAAGCCGCTCGAAATGGCATGGCGGCTCTTTGGCGGCATTCTTGCGGTGCTTGTAGTAGAGGTACACGAGCTGGTACCGATGCATGCCGTAAAACGCCAGGATGATCATCACGATGAAGTACGGGATGAGCAGCGAGGTGTCGAACCAGTTCCAGCGGTAGAGGTGCTCGAAGGTGTGGTCGCCGTAGTGCGAGCGAAGATAGTGGCGAAGGTCGTGTCTTTGCTGGAAGAAAAGAAGGGCGACGGCGTGAAGGCGGAACGCGCATTCGAAAACAAGCGATTTCAGCAGAGCCGTGCCTCCAGCGGGGAACTTAAAAAGTATTGTACGGTGGCTGGCCGCAAAGCCGACTGCGCAACTGGCGCCGAGTCTTTCCTGAGGGGCCGCCAAGGGCCGGTCCTCGGCTAATTCAGGAACATCGTGCGGTACAGGGTATCGCGCTGGACAGGCTTGAAGCCGGCGTCGCGAATGACGCGGCGCAGTTCCTCTTCGGTGGTGCAGTTGGAGGTGCCCGCGGCCTTGACGACGTTTTCTTCGAGCATGACGGAACCGACGTCGTTGCCGCCGAAGCGGAGGCCCAGCTGCAGAACCTTGAGCCCCTGAGTCACCCAGCTTGATTGCACGTTCTCAATGTGGTCGAGATAGAGGCGTGAGATGGCGAGGACTTTGAGGTAGTCGACGGCGGTAGCCTCGTCCCAGCCGCGTCCACCGAGAGCGGTGTTGTGAGGCTGGAAGCTCCAGGGGATGAAGGCCGTGAATCCGCCAGTCTCTTCCTGCAGCCGGCGCACCTGCTCGAAGTGATTGATGCGATGCTCGTAGGTTTCGCCGACGCCGAACATCATGGTGGCCGTAGTGCGCATGCCGAGCTGATGAGCGGTGCGGTGAACGAGGAGCCAGTCTTCAGTTCCACACTTGAGGCGCGCGATGCGATGGCGGACCTCGTCGTCGAGAATTTCGGCGCCGCCCCCGGGGATGGAGTCAAGTCCGGCGTCGCGCAGGCGGATGATCGTATCGCGCACGGAGAGGTCGCTGTATTCGGCGATTGCGAGGATCTCGGAAGCCGAGAAGCAGTGCAGCCAAATTTGAGGGAACCGCTGTTTGATGCCCTTGAGCAGGCGCTCAAACCACTCGATCTTGAGGTCGGGATGAAGGCCGCCCTGCATGAGGACGCCGGTGCCTCCCATCTCGATGGTCTCGGCAATCTTCGCGTAGATTGTTTCGAAGTCGAGAATGTAGCCTTCGCTAGCGAGTTTGCCCTTGAGCGGCCGGTAAAAGGCGCAGAAGGTGCAGTACTCCGTGCAGAAGTTGGTGTAGTTGATGTTGCGATCAATGATGTAGGTGACGACGCCTTCCGGGTGCAGCTTGCGGCGTACGGCGTCGGCGTCCATGCCCAGTCCGATGAGGTCGTCGGAATTGAAGTAATCCAATGCCTGCTGGCGGGAGATCGGCATACTTCAATCTTAGAGGAAATTTGATGACGGATTCAATGAATCGGTAGGTCCTTTCACTGTCGCGAACGGATCTGGAGCAGTGGCGTAACATGGGTTGTGGTGTCTGAGGCTGCGGGAACGCAACCGGCCGGCAGCCTCGAGCTTCTTAAATCAGATCAAATCTGTTTGACGGTACCCCATTCAAGGAGCGACTTTCTCATGTCACAGCACCGGAATGCGATCTCCCGCCTTTCGTTTGTTTTTACGGTTGTTTTTCTAGCCCTAGCGTCATTTGCAGCAGCAGGCGTCTGTCGTGCCGCGGAATTGCCAAGTGACAACCCGCCGGCCGCGAAGGATGCGCCGAAACCCGCGCCGGATGTTGTGATCTTCACGAACGGCGATCAGCTCTCAGGAACGTTTGTCCGCGAAGTAGGCGGGACAGTGACCTTCCACAGCGACATTGTTGGGGACATCAATATCGGCTGGGACAAGATCAAGGAGCTGCGCACGCAGACGAAGGTGGCTGTGCTTAATAAGAGCGTGACCCCCGAGAAGAAGAAACTGCCGGCCAATGTGCCGCAGGGCACTCTCACGGTTGCTGACGACAAAGTCGATGTGCATCCGGAAAACAATGCGCCGGTGGAGACAATTCCGGTGAAGGACGCTCAATTCATTGTTGATCAAGCAACCTTTAACAAGCAGATGGCCGGCGAGCCGGGCTTCTTTGCCGCCTGGAATGGTTCAGCCACGGCAGGCGCCACTATCGTGGAAGCGACGCAGAAGCAGTACGCATTCAATGGCGCCGTTGCCCTTGCTCGCGTTGTGCCTACGGTTTCGTGGCTTAATCCGCGGAAGCGCACGACGGTTGATTTCACGGGATCGTACGGGAAGATCACTCAGGACGCGTATATTTCGGGAGGAGTCTTTTACCCGGCCACGAACACCAAGACGGCGCTTTACCATGCCGACGCCGAACAAGACTGGTATTTCTCACCACGGGTTTATTTCCTAGCGCAGACGGCTTTTGATCACAACTTCAGCCAAGGCCTGGACTTGCAGCAGATTTACGGCGGCGGCATTGGCTGGACGGCCCTCAAGTCGCCCATTCAGGAACTCGATCTGAAGGGCACAATCCAGTATGAGAAGCAGACCTTCATCAATGCGACGGACGGAGACAATCAGAATCTGATCGGCTCGACCTTTGCCGCCATATATGCGCGCAAGCTTCCACGGGGCATGGTATTCAACCAGCAGGTCGCCTATATACCCGCGTACAACAACCTGCACGCATACTCAGTGACGGAGTCGAATTTGCTGTCGTTGCCCTTCTACAAGAGTCTAAGCTTATCGATCGGCACGCTTGACAGCTATCTGAACAATCCGCCAACCGCTCTGCCACCGACGCAGAGGAATTCCTTCCAGTTCACGTTCGGTGCAACCTACGTTATCAAGTCGAAGTACTAAGCGAGGGCCGGGCCACCGCCAGACTATTGCTCTGCGTCTGGCGGCATGGCCGGCGGCATACCGTTGATGTCCTGGTCGGTGATTTTCTGCGGCGGTGCGTTCGAGGGCTGGAGCGCGGCAAGAGCTGCAGGATCAAGGTCCAGTGGCTGCTTGAGCAACTCAAGGGTGCCGGGAGGCAGAGGCTTGTCGGCATTAGCGAGCAAAAGGGTGACCTGCCACATCTGAGTTTCGCTGAGAACCTTGCTGTAGGAGGGCATGCCGGAGAGCCGGATGCCATTCGCCACTTTCCAATAGGTCTCGCCCGGAGGATCATCGCTTACGCCAACGACTCCGTCGCGGTGGGGCGCCCACAGCTGCGGTGCATGGGGATACATGTGGGAGGCAAATGAAGACGGACGGCCGTAAAGTCCGTGGCAGGCGGCGCACTGCTGCCGGTAGATGTGAGCGCCGGTCTCGAGATTGGTTGCGCTGGGCTCGATGGGTGAGCTTTTCGGCATTTCCTTGTCGATACGGGCGTGCAACGGCACATTGACCAGTTCTTTTTCCAGGTAATAGGCCTGATCGGCAACGGCCACCGGCGGATGTCCGATGCGGAAATGGAGATAGACGATCACCGGAATGACTAAGAGCCCGACAATCAGGCCCAGGAGAAATGTCTTCATAGATAGTTCACGCCTCTCGGGTACAGCAGGAAATAGGACGCATTTGGCGGGAATCAGGACGCAGGCACGGCGCTTCTCGTGTCCCCATCACAGGAAAGCAGGCCACGGGAGCGCTGGCAAGTGCTTTAATACAGAAGGCAGGAGAATTTCTTTGTCTTTTCGTGCCTTAGAGGCAGCAGGTAGTGGAGGCTTCAGGATTCATGCATTTTGGAAAACGCAGGGGATACGGCGCGTATCCGATATTTGCCCTGGCTCTTCTTTTGGCGCCAGCAGGATTGTTGGCGCAAAACACCGCAGATCAACAGACAACGCAAACCACCGGCGCGCAGGCACAGACCGCGCCCCAGGGTACGCAGGAGCGTGCAGAGGTACTACGCCAGGCGCAGGAGCGCGTAAAGGCGCGGCGCAAGCTGAGATTGCAGCAGGTTATCCAGGACACCTACACGCATCAGTATGAGGTTTACGGCGGCGGCGGATATCTGCGGTTCACGCCAGGCTCGTCCCTGCAGCACCTCAATGAGGCGGCGTGGAATGCCGGCTTCACGGACTACATCAAAGGCAAAATAGGCATCACGGCAGATTTTCGCGGCTACTATGGAACGGCTTTCACCTACATTAACCAGTACCAGGTTTTTAACCCGAGCATCAGCCAGTACACATTTATGGCCGGCCCGCAGGTGCGCCTCGTCGAGCGGCTGCACTGGGGCATAAGCGCAAATGCCCTGGTAGGCGCAGGTCACGGTAACTTCAGTACGAACACCGGGGGGCTGCCTGGCACATTGATCGGTCTGTATCCCGACGGAACGGCGTTCAACCTGAGCATCGGAGTACCGATCGACTACAACCTGGGACCGACCTTCGCGATCCGGATCTCGCCGAACTACCTGATGACCAACTATGGCAGCTCGATCCAGAACAATCTGGGCTGGAATGCCGGGGTGGTCTGGAGGTTTGGCAGGCAGTCGCACTGAACGATTTGATTGAGTAGTCAGCGGCCGTGCCTCTGGCGCGGCCTTTTTCTTAGTGGAGCGAACTCAGGCTTTAGTTCTGGCGTCGCGTTGTTTGGCTGCATCAAGCGGATATTGCGGCTCGGTCATGCGGACGGGGTCAAGAATTTCGGCGATCTGTTCATCACTGAGAAGCTTCTTCTTGCGCGCGATGGAGATGATGGATTCTCCAGTTGCGATGGATTCCTTTACGATCTCGGCTGCCTTTGCGTATCCGATGTAGGGATTGAGCGCCGTGGCGAGGGAGACGGTGCTCTGAGCGTAGAAGTGACAGCGCTCCGCGTTGGCGGTAATGCCGGCGACGCAACGGTCGTTGAACTGGCGCAGCATGTTCCCGAGGATGGTGATGCTGTGTAGCACGTTGTAAGCCATGGTGGGCATCATCACGTTGAGTTCGAGCTGGCCAGCCTGAACAGCATACGCAACAGCGGTGTCGTTGCCGATGACCTGGAAACTGACCATGGCGGCCAGCTCGGGCATGACGGGATTGATCTTGCCGGGCATGATTGAGGAGCCGGGCTGCAGGCTCGGCAGGTATATCTCCGCGAAGCCGGTGTTGGGTCCTGATGAGAGCAGGCGGAGGTCGTTGGATATGCGGATGACCTCGAGGGCGATACTGCGTAGCGCGGCGCTCACGTCGGCCATGCAGACATTAGATTGCATGGCCCAGCGCATGTCGGAGGCGGGGATGAGATGCTGGCCGGAGATGCGCGAGAGGTTTGCGATGGCTTTCACCCGGTAGTCGGGGTGCGTATTGATCCCGGTGCCGACGGCGCTGCCTCCAAGGCCGAGTTCGCGCAAGGTGTCGCTGGCCTGCACCAGGAACTTCTTGCGCTTCTCGATGGCGACACCGTAGGCGGCGAACTCCTGGCCGAGACGGATGGGCACAGCATCCTGCATGTGGGTGCGGCCTGACTTCATGATTCCGTCGAATTCTTTTGCTTTGGCAGCGAAGGTGGCGGCTAGGGAATCGAGGACAGGATAGAGGGTTTCGAGATTGAGCAGCGTTGCTACGCGCATTCCAGTCGGGAACACATCATTGGTCGATTGGCCGTAGTTCACATGGTCGTTTGGATGGACGTGAGTGTAGTCGCCCAGTTGCACTCCGAGGATTTCGTTCGCTCGATTGGCGATCACCTCGTTGGTGTTCATGTGAAAGCTGACGCCGGCACCGGCCTGAAAGACATCGACGACAAATTCATCGTCCCATTTGCCGTCGATGACCTCCTGCGCCGCCTGAATAACAGCTTCTGCCCGTGCATGATCGATCAGGCCGAGATCGCGATTGGCCTCGACTGCGGCGCGCTTCACCATTCCAAAAGCGCGGATAAGCTGCGTATGAGCATTCAGGCCGGAGATGGGATAATTTTCAACCGCCCGGGCCGTTTGTGCGCCATAGTAGGCGCGCGCGGGCACTTCGACAGAGCCGAGCGAATCTTTCTCTTTCCGCGTTTGGCCATGCAAACAGGGTACAGCGCACACGGCACAGCGCGCACGGCGCTATTGGACCCCGTCATTCGGCGGAAGAGCAGGTTCAGGCGAGAATCGGAATCCCGGCGATGCGCGATTGGATTTTCGCCTGCCACTCCTTCGGTCCAGTGTGATGCACCGAGGTTCCCTTGGCATCGACAGCCACCGTCACCGGCATGTCCTCGACCTCGAATTCGTAAATGGCTTCCATGCCGAGGTCGTCGAAGCCCAGAATGCGGGAGCTCTTGATAGCCTTCGACACGAGGTAGGCGGCACCACCAACTGCCATCAGGTAAACGGCGCCGTGGTCGCGGATGGCCTCGATCGCCTCCGGGCCACGCTCCGCTTTGCCGATCATGCCGAGCAGGCCGGTGTGGGCAAGCATGTGACGAGTGAAGGAGTCCATACGCGTGGCCGTGGTAGGGCCGGCGGGTCCGACGACTTCGTCACGGACAGGATCGACCGGGCCGACGTAGTAGATGAAGCGGCCTGTGAAATCGACGGGCAGCGTTTCGCCGCGTTTCAGCATGTCGGTCATGCGCTTGTGTGCGGCATCGCGGCCGGTAAGCAGCTTGCCATTGAGCAACAGGACTTCACCCGGCTTCCATGTGGCAACTTCTTCGCGAGTGACGGTATCGAGATTGACGCGGCGGGCTGTAGAAACGTCGTAGGTGAGCGACGGCCAGTCTTCGAGTGAGGGCGGATCGAGCGCGACGGGGCCTGAACCGTCAAGCACAAAATGCGCGTGGCGTGTAGCGGCACAGTTGGGGATCATGGCCACGGGCAGATTGGCGGCGTGAGTCGGGTAGTCACGGATTTTTACGTCGAGCACAGTGGTGAGGCCGCCGAGACCCTGTGCGCCGATGCCCAGATGATTGACTCGCCTGTACAACTCGATGCGCATCTCTTCGATCTTGCTGGCGGCCCCGCGGGCGATGATTTCCTGAATGTCGATCGGCTCCATCAACGATTCCTTGGCGAGCAGCATTGCCTTCTCGGCGGTGCCGCCGATGCCGATGCCAAGCATTCCGGGCGGGCACCATCCGGCGCCCATAGTGGGAACGGTTTTGAGCACCCAGTCAATGATGGAGTCGGAAGGATTGAGCATGACGAATTTGGATTTCGCCTCCGAGCCTCCACCTTTGGCCGCGACGGTGACTTCGACTTCGCCACCACGAACCAACTCGATGTTGACGACGGCCGGTGTATTGTCACGAGTGTTTCGGCGGGAGAAGGCGGGATCGGCGAGAATCGAAGCGCGCAGCTTGTTGTCCGAGTGCATGTAGGCGCGGCGAACGCCTTCATTCACCATTTCTTCGACGGTCAGATCCGCATCCCACCGCACATTCATGCCGATTTTGAGGAAGGCAGTGACGATGCCTGTGTCCTGGCAAATAGGCCGATGGCCCTCGGCGCACATGCGTGAGTTGACCAGTATCTGCGCCATGGCGTCCTTGGCAGCAGGCGACTCTTCAAGCTCATACGCCTGGGCAAGGTTCTTGATGTAGTCCACGGGATGGTAGTAGCTGATGTATTGAAGCGCGTCCGCGACGCTCTCGATCAGGTCTTCCTGCCGGATCGTTGCCATTTCTTCTCTCCTTATTCAGGTTAAATGACCTAGGCGAAAGGCGCATCGGCTCACCTTCCGGAAATCAGACTGAAGCGGCGAGGCAAGAGGCGGGCGAAAATCGTCTAATCTAGAAAGATGAGCTTGTCAGGAAACGAAGCATCGAGCTTTGATGTCCTGGTGATCGGGGCGGGGCCCACCGGTATGGCTTGCGCGATCGAGGCGCAGCGGGCGGGGTTTCGCAGCGTGCTTGTGGACAAGGGCTGCCTGTGCAACTCCATCTTTCATTACCCGTCGCACATGACTTTTTTCACGACGCCGGAGTTGCTGGAGATTGGGGACATACCGTTTTCGAGCCCGAATCAGAAACCTAACCGCAACGAAGCCCTGGAGTACTACCGCAAGGTTGCGGAGCACTATCAACTGGACGTGCGGCAGTACCGACTGGTGGAGTCTGTGAGCGGAAGCGATGGCGATTTCCTAGTGCTGATCAAGGACAGGTTCGGTCGCGAAGAAGTGTACCGGAGCCGCAAGCTGATTATGGCGACGGGCTATTACGATCTTCCGAATTACCTCGATATTCCGGGTGAAGAGCTGCCGAAGGTCCACCACTACTATGACGATCCACATCCCTACTACGATCAGGATGTGCTGGTTATCGGCGGAAAGAACTCGGCGGCCATTGCCGCTCTCGATCTTTGGCGTCACGGTGCACGAGTTACGCTGGTTCATCGGGGACCGGGTATGCACAGGCATGTGAAGTACTGGATTCTTCCAGATATCGAAAACCGGATAAAAAATGGCGAGATTGCGGCGCATTTCCTTAGCCGGGTAACCGAGATTGGAACAGATACGGTTACGATTGAGACTCCGCAAGGCCTCACCGAGATTGCAAACGACTGTGTTTTTGCGCTGACCGGATATCATCCCGATTTTGATTTTCTGCGGGCGCTCGGAGTGAGGCTGGACGGCAAGGATCTTTTGCCGGTATGCGATGCCGATTGCCTGGAGAGCAACGTGCGGGGGGTTTATCTGGCGGGAGTGATTGTAGCGGGCTCGCGCACCAACGAGATTTTTATTGAAAACGGGCGCTTTCACGGGCGGCAGATTGCCGCAGACCTGACGCAAAAGCTTTCCCTGCGGACCGCGCTCGATCCCATTGCTCGCTGAAGACGGAGTTCGCGTGCCAAAAAGCCAGGACGGTTGGCCATGTCGATACTGAGACCGCGAACGATTCGCGGTCAGTTAATGCGGGGCCTGGTTGTCTTTGAAATCCTGGTGCTGGCCCTTCTCTCAGTGGTTCTGATCAATCAACAACAGAAAGAACTGCGTTCGCGTACGGCGCGCCGCCTCGAATATCAGGCGGGAGTGCTGGCTGTCCAAGCGAGCGGAGCGATGGGCTCCGGCCAACTCGATGGCCTGCAGCACGTGGTCGATGCCATGCGCGCCGCGCCAAGCATTCGTGCTGTTCAGATCACAGATGTCCCGGGCAAAACATTGCTGAGCAGCGATCCGGGCCTCAAAGGCAAACTGACGCTCTCTAAAACGGAACGCACCTACCTGCGCGAAATGAGCAAGCCGCAAATCTTCTCGATCGACGACAAGACCACGGAGGCCGTCGCCCCAATACATGTCGATGGGGTCACACGAGGCTTTGTCTGGATTTATCCGGACGACTCGCGAGACCGCGCGGAACTACAGAGGCAACTCGCATACTCCTTGCTCACAGCCCTGTTGGGCGTTGTGGCCTGCACGATCTTTGCCAGCCTGATGGCCAAGTCTATCGTGAGGCCGCTGGGCACGCTAATGTCTGCCACGCGCAGGCTTATCCGCAATCCTGAAGACACGACTGCCTTCCCCCTGGCCGTGACATCGGCAAATGAAGCAGCCGATCTGACGATGGCATTTAACCTGATGGTCGCTTCGGTCCAGGAACAACGGTCGGGCTTGAATGAGACGCTGGCGCTTTTGGATTCCATGTTGGCGAACGCGCCGATCGGCTTTGCATTCTTGGACCGGCGAATGCGGTTTGTTCGCATCAATCAATTCTTCGCGAAGATGAACGACCTGGCTGTGAGCCGACATCTCGGACGAACGGTCCGCGAGGTTCTCCCAGACTCCGTGGGAAGACTTTTGGAGCAGAACATCCACAAGGTCTTCGAGCAGGGGCGAGCAGTGCAGGATCTGGAGTTGACCGTTCGCCCGGACGAAGATCTTTCCGTCGAACGTAATTGGCTCGCCAATGTCTACCCCGTTCGCACCGAGGCGGAAACCGTGCGCTGGGTGGGAGTGATCCTGGTGGAAACGTCAGAGCGCCGACGCGCGGAGGACGCGCTTCGCAGGACGGAGAAGCTCACCGCAGCTGGAAGGCTGGCGGCGACTATCGCTCATGAAATCAATAATCCGCTGGAGGCGGTTACAAATCTGCTGTACCTGATTCGCCGCGGGAAGCTCGATCCGGCGTCGGCAGAATTTGCTGATCTGGCACAACTCGAGCTGGCGCGGGTTTCGGAAATAACACAGCAGATGCTGCGCTTCTATCGCCAGTCGACGTTGCCCAGCCTGTCGAACATATCTGAGCTACTTGAGTCAGTCTTAACTCTCCATCAAGGACGGGTTACTTCGCTCCACGTTGAAGTGGTGCGCCGCTACATGCCGGACGTAAAGCTGCTCTGCTTCGCGGGAGAACTAAGACAGATGTTCGCAAACCTGATCGGCAACGCGCTCGACGCCATGGTGCCGGGAGGCGGTCGACTGTTGTTGCGGGTACGCTATGCCGGTATGACGGGAGTCCGCATCACCGTCGCCGACACCGGGTCAGGCATGTCACCGGGGGTGCTGCGGCGCATCTTTGAGCCATTCTTCACAACCAAGGAGGCCATCGGGACCGGACTCGGTCTCTGGGTAAGCGCCGAAATTGTGAGCAAACACAACGGGAAGATGCGCGTTCGCAGCCGCGCTCGCGGAGACGACGGAAAGGGCGGAACGGTCTTCACGGTCTTCTTCCCTTTCGGCGTTGAACCGAACGTTGCCGGAGAGAAACCGGCATTGGCCGATCGCGGGGAGGGAGCACTGGCCGAGAAACGCTCTTAGAGCGGACGGCAGCTCAATCCGCCGGAACGGGCGTGAAATCATCGGTGGTAGAGTTTGCCGACGGCCGGACCTTGCCGGAGGGCGTGAGTCCCTTGAGTGCGCAGCTTGAGGCGTGATGGACGCCGGAGTATTTTGACTGGGTTACGTGAAAGCGATGCAGCCTCATGTAGCGCACGCGCAAGCCACCGAGGGTGTCAGGCATTGACTGCGGTGCGCGGGCGATATCCACGAGCACAAGTAGCGCAGGTTCTGTTTGATTGTCGCGGCTCTGCGCAACTCCTACACCGAAAACAGCCGGGTTACTCATCAGTCGCGGGGCGTATTCGCGGACAACGGCTTCAGCCCCGGCCAGGATGCTGTCGGAGAGATGAAGGCCGCTGGTCACGGCGGGGGTGACAGGAGCGGTACTGCGAGCAAGAGCCGCAGAATCAGTAGGGATCAATTGGGTGCGCAGGCCATCGAACGTTGCCGGTACGGTGATGTGCTGCTTCGATTTGTCTACGTACACGATGAGCGCCGGTTCGCCGGGATTGTCGAGGCTCTTGCCCGCTGCGGTAGCAAGGATACCGGTCTCGGAATTGATCAGCGATGCACCGGTAGTCTCCGCGATAAACTGCGCCCGCGCCATCTCTTCGGACGAGACAGGCACGGCAGGCGCCGAGGCTTGCGGCGATTCGTCGTAACGAATGCAGGCTACCTTATGAGGAGTGGTCGTGCCTACCACGCTGAAGCGGCTGCCAGCCTGTGTCCCAAGCTCACGGAGTACGTCGCCGATAGGGTTGGCCACGCTCAGACCGGTGCCATCACCATCTGTGCCGCCGGCGAAGAAGAGTCCGACGGGCTGTGCGTTACCTGCATCTACGATCAGCGCGCCGGAATCGCCGCTGTCGGAGAATTTATCTCCGGCGATTCCGATCTGTCCACTAAAGGTCTTGGAGTAGTAGGGCTGACTCTCAGCACAGTCTTTAAAGTAGTCGACCCTGACGCTCAAATCGACCGTCTCAACGGTAGAGCAGGTGAGCCCGGTCGTCCGGCTGCTTTTTGCAAGCTGAATGTCGCCGAGATTTGAGGCGTTCAAAGGCTCGCCGGTTCCGGCCATAGGCGGAGCGGATCCAAGCGGGCTGCCGGGGCGCACGCTAGCGTTCGGCTTCGGAGCTTCGAGCTGCAGGATGCTGCCAGTGTGATCTACTGCGCCGGATAGAACCGCAGCCAGAGCCGCGTCGACGTTGCTCTGCGGAGTAGCGAGCGGCACGTAATATTTCAAAGCGCCCACAGGCCGCAGGAGGGACCCCGCATGGCTCAATGGCACGCATCCGTTATCGATCAGGCCGGGCTGGTCGATGGTGTCGCCAATCATTGCCTGGTCGGACTCGGCGAGGACGTGGTTATTGCTGAGGATGTACTGATTGTGAGCGGTGTCCTCTACCAGGGCGCCGAGCGTGCCACCACAACAGTCGGCAATGTATGGGTTGCCGGAGTGGTCCAGGTAGGTGTCGTAGTCGTTGTCATTGCCTCCCGACGATCCGAGGGAAATGGCTCCGTTCTGCAGCGACTGGTTTGTCGAGGGGCTGCTGTTGAGTCCGTCATTATTGAGCAGAATCTTCAGCGGTGAGGTCGCAGCGGTGCCGTTGACCGCGGCTGAGAGATATACGGCGCTGGCGGCAGAAAGCGACGAGGGCGCCGTGTAGCTTACCTTGCAGGTAGTGAACTGATCGAGGCTGTGCTGACAGCTCATGTGATCGATGATGCCGAGGTTGCCGGTGTCGCTGCTCGCAGACGGAGACCCGCTGAGCGACCACTCAACCGAACCCGCGTTTACTTCGGCGATCTCTGCTGTAGCCTCGAGAGTTCCCCCCGCGCTGAGTGCCGCATTTTCAGGTAGCAAAGATTGAACGAATCCCGGTGTAACGCTGATGACGGCTGATGCTGTCGCGGATGGATCGCCCTTGAGCTGCGCAGCAATGTGAATCTGGACTTTGTCGCGCGAAAGAGCCCCGGGCGGCGTGTAGGCACCAGTAGCCTCGATGCGGCCCTCACCCAGCGACGAAGCGTTCTCACCGTCAGAGATAGACCAGGTTACGGGGGCAGGCTCGCCCGATGGAAGAAGCGCGGTGAACTTGACCTGGCCGGTTGAGGACACAACCGCAGAGGATGGCGTGATCGAAAATGCGCCACTGCCAGCGCTCACGCCCGCAACCTGCCCAGTTCCGCACCCAGCTACGAACAGCACAAGTGAGGCAAACGCTAGTGCGATTCTCGGACTGAGTGGTCTGGACATATAGAGTGTCAGCGGGGAGGTGGGAGCGGCTCCGTCATTATCCTAAATGGGGCAAGCTGAGAGCAAGGGCAACCTAACCCCAAAGGATTAGTCCGGATAGGTTAGCGGACGCGGAAATATTTGCGTTTATATCGGCCTAGGGATGCCGAGTGAAATGATAGCCATGAGGGTTTATGAGGGCGAGCAAGGGCGGCAGTTCTATCCGCTGACCCGAATCACCAACTTGCCGAAATGCGATCCGGACTCCATAGCCCTCAAGGCATTTTGGAAATGATGAAAGGCAAATACCTCATCGACGGATGGTTGCAGCGAATTTAAGACAATTGCTTTATTCATCTCTTCGAAGTTGGCGCGAGAACCCACATAAATTCCCTGGAGGTGCACCTGCTTGTGCAGAATTGGAGAAATCACCAGCGGCTCGGTTGACGGGCTGAGAACGCCGATCTGGGCGATGACTCCCCCGACACGCACTGCCTTAAGCGATTGAGCGAGCGTGCCGGCGCCTCCGACTTCAACGACCAGATCTGCCCCAACACCACCCGTCTGCTCCAGCACCCAGGGCGCCCAATCCGGATTCTTCTTGTAATTCAACCAGGAGTCGAGGCCGAGCTTATGTGCACGCTGCAGCTTCTCGTCGCTGCTGGATGTACCGACGACGCGCGCTCCCAACAACCTTGCAAACTGTAAGGCGAAGATCGAGACTCCGCCGGTCCCCTGGATCACAACCGTGTCGCTGGCTTTGATGTGGCCGGCATGAGCAACAGCGTTCCAGGCTGTTACGCCAGCGCATGGAAGTGTGGCGGCTTCTTCCCAGCTGAGGTGCTCAGGAATTTCGACGAGCCCGTTTTGATCCAGCGCGACATATTCGGCAATCATGCCATCGATATCGCCGCCGAGCGCGCCCCGATGCTTCTCTGCGGTGGGTGCCCCTTCGATCCAGTTCTGCATGAAGATGCCGGCTACACGCTGGCCGGGCCTCCATCTTGTTACTCCATCGCCGACAGCGATCACCTCTCCAGCTCCATCCGAGCAGGGAATGCGCGGCAGCGCGAGCTTCGGGTTGTACTTGCCCAGCACGACGAGCAGGTCGCGGTAGTTCAGCGAAACAGCATGAACCTTGATCAGGACCTGACCAGCCGCAGGCTGCGATGCCGGGCGCTCGACAATCTCAATATTGTCGATTCCAAAAGCAGGAATTTGCCAAACTTTCATTTTGCAGCTCCATTACGAAAGGATTGCGGCAACACTCAGTGCCGCTGAATATCTCACGAGCGAACGGGGATTGGCAGTAACATCAAGGTATGGCGCGAGGTTGGGAGAGCAAATCTGTCGAGGAACAGCTTGCGAACCGGCAGGCTGACGGCAAGAGCGCATCGCAAAAGCATCAGGAGGCCTCTGCCGAGGCCGCCGATCGACAAAGGAGGCGCCAATCTCTGGAGTTGCAGCGTGAGCAGATTCTGAACGAGCGTACGTCGAATCCGCATCGCCGCGCAGCTCTTCAAGCGGCTCTGGCCGAGATTGAAGAGCAGCTGAGCCGCATGTCGTAACCCGGATTGATACATAGTAATGACTTCATGACTGCTTGCGGTTGAAGAGCAGAGAGTTTGCCTGATCGATGGTGGTCATTACCACGCGCGCGATATTGATGTGTGCAGGCCGGGTTGCCGCCCAGACGATGGCATCAGCAACATCGGCGGGCGTAAGGGGCGTGAGCCCCTGATAGACTTTCGCAGCACGCTCGGCATCGCCATGGAAGCGCACCAGGCTGAAGTCCGTTTCCACCATGCCAGGATCAACACTTGTAACGCGAACCGGCGTACCCAGAACATCCTGACGCAAGCCGTCATTGATGGCGCGCTCAGCGGCCTTGGTGGCGCAGTAAACGGCACCGTTTGGATAGGTGATCTCGCCCGCTGTCGATCCGAGGCTGATGACGTGTCCGTTGCCACGCGCGACCATGCCGGGAACGACCGCGCGAGTGACGTAGAGCAGGCCCTTCACGTTGGTGTCGATCATCTCGTCCCAGTCGTCAGGATTACCCTGGTAGAGTTTTTCAAGGCCCCGGCTTAAGCCGGCGTTGTTTACCAGGATCTCGATAGCCTGCCAGTCGGGCGGGAGGTTGGCGATCGAGCTCTCGACTGCGTTGCGATCGCCGACATCCAGCGCGAAGGCATGTACAGCGGACGCTCCCCCTTCGAGCAAGCGAGGCCTCATCTCCTCGAGGCGGTCCACGCGTCGCGCGCAAAGCAGCAGGCGCGCACCTTCGCGGGCGAAGGCGAAGGCACAGGCTTCGCCGATGCCTGAGCTCGCCCCGGTAATAAAGACAATGGAGCCGTTCAAATTGTCCATGCAGATAATCGTAAGTTACGCGACGCGGTCCGTCATGCTTTGCGCCAGGCGGTAGTATCCCGCGGCCCAATCCTCATCTTTCATGCCAGCTTCAATGGCCTTCTGAAAATTCGTCTCGAAGAGGTCGGCGAGCTCGGTTTTCACGGTAGTGGATTTGGCTGCTTCGCGGAAGAGACGCATATCCTTTTCGCCGAGAGCAATGGTTCCTCCTGGATGTTCGGGCGGATCGAGCATGATTTTGCCGTATGCCTGGTAGAAGGGCGATTGAAAAAGCGCGCTGTTGATGGTCTCGAGAAATACGCGTGGCTCGACGCCGAGCGCTTCGGAGTAGACCAAGCCTTCGGAGAGCGAGGCGATCATAGCGGTGATAAGAAAATTTCCGCCGAGTTTGAGCGCATGCGCGGCTGAAGGCTTCTCCGAAACCACCGTGATACCGCGGCTGAAGGTTTCTAGCAGAGGTCGAATCTTCTCCACGACCTGCACCTCTCCGGCAGTGACGGTCCACAGGCGGCCGTCTTCCGCGACGTTGGGGCGCCCGAAGACGGGAGCGGCGGCGAAATGCGTGCCCGCCGCGCGATGTGCATCGGTGAGACGGTTAGAGAGATTCACGCTGATCGTACTCAGCGAAGCGTGGATGCTTTGGGGCTGCATGGCTTTGATCAAGCCGGCGTCGAAGACGATTGCCTCGAGGGCGGCATCGTCCATGACCATGGTGAAGACGACCTCGGACTGGGCGACCGCGTCGGAGGGCGTTTCAGCCGCTTTCGCTCCCAGCGTTTTCAACTGCTCAACGTTTTGAGATGTGCGGTTCCAGACCGTGAGCTCGTGGCCGGCATTCAGGAGGTGGCGAGCGACGGCTCTGCCCATCTTTCCAAGTCCAAGAAAAGCAATTCGCATTCTTCGCCTCGGTTACTGCTGACCTTTGGATGAGCGTGAGCTCGGACTGGATTACAAAAGTGAAGGCCGCTCCAAGGATTCCAAACAAGCGGGTCCAAGGAGCGGTCTTCGAAACGAAGAAGGTTATTGCTGGGGCACGGTCGACACGCCGGTCGCGTAGGGCTGCGAAGGCGGCGGCGGGGCCTGGTTCATGGATTGGCCGCCGGGGGCGGGAGCGGTTTCCTGTACACCGATCGCGTTGCCCGAAACGACAAGCTGGACGCGTCGATTCTCCGCACGACCTGAGGACGTGGAGTTATCGGCGACCGGATCGCTCTTACCGTATCCGGCTGCACTGATGTTCGGCTGCGCAACGCCTTCCGTCACCAGGTAATCGCGGACGGAGTCGGCGCGCTCTTCAGAGAGCTTCTGGTTGTACTCTTCGGAACCGATGTTGTCGGTGTATCCCTCGACCTGAAGCTTCAGGTTGGGGTACGAGAGCAGGATGCCGGATACTTTCGCCAGCTTTTCGCGCGCATCCGACTTGAGCGAATATTTGTTGAAGTCGAAGAGCACGTCGGACATATTGACGATGAGTCCGCGCGCGGATTCGCGGGTGGCAAGGACTGCATTCAGCTGATCTTTCAGGCGCTCACGCATCTGCTCTGTCTGATCCGTGGCCTGGCGGGCTTGCTGCTGCGCAGCTTCCTGGTCGGCGCGAGCCTTTTGGGTGGCCGCTTCCGCCTGAGCCGCACGCGCCTCCGCCTCCGCTCGCTCGGTAGCCGCCTGCTGGGCCTGGAGAGCTGCCTGTTGTGCAGCGTCATTGGACTGCTGCACAGCCTGAGCGCTGGCCTCACGCTGGCGCTCTTCATCCTCGGCCTTCATCTTCCGGATGGCCATAATCCGGGCGTCTTCGGCGGCCTGAACTGCTTCACGCGCGTAAGTGATTTCCTGCTTGCGCTCACTCTTGTGGTCGTCCATGCCCTCGGCGTTCTGCAGGTCCAGGCTGGCGGTGGAAAACGTGTCGCCGGCGTACTTCTTGGCACCGGCTGCTGATGCAATCTGCACCGCGTTGATCGCTTCGTAGAGTTCGAGCGGGGACTTATCGTTGCGCGTGATCGGATTCAGGACCGTATGCTGACCGGCAGTTTGTGAATAGGCGCCGCGGGGCAACAGCGAGAAATGGGCATTTACCGTCTCGATGATGCCCTGAGTCTTGTCGAGCAGCGCGTAGTTCTGGTACACGACCACATCGCTTGGCATGGTGACAGCGAAATAGGGCTCGGCGGTGACGATCAATCCGTAGGACTGCAGGTCAGTGGTGACGGTGATCTCATTCTTTGATCCATCGGGAAGCACTTCGCCGAGATTTACCGGACGGCCTTCGGGCGTAATAGCCCAGATCACATAAGTAAGATATTCGATGCCGAAGCTGTTAGCGGGAACCAGGCCTTCGAACTTCGCGTCGACAACCATGCGACCGCGCCGGCTCTCGACGATTGCGGAGCCTTTGCCCTGTGGCAGCAGGCTTGTGCCCTGAAAGCCGATCTTCGTGGAACCGCTGCGATGGAAATAGTTGATGGCGGGGATATCCCGGCCGACAACTGTGATTTTGTAAACGGGTACGCCGTCTCGCCACTCCGCCTGCGGCTGCTGCCGTTGATTTTGCTGATCCTGCGGCCACTGCTGGGTGGTCGTCGGATTCATCTCTTGCGCGCAAGCCATGCCGCATGCGGCGCATACAAAGAACGTAAGTAACTGAACCTTTTTCATTGTCTAACCTCCTCCATTGCCCGACAAACAGGCGGGGGAACTAGCAGGCATCATGATGGCAGCCGGTCATCAATGACAGCTGCCAAAGCGTGCTGAGGAGTTAGATGGAGGTAAGGCCGCGATCAATGGTATGACCAGCGGCAAGAAATCAGAATCAGAAGCAAAATAAAATCAGTTCTGCGGGGCAACCAATCTGTGCGCAATTGCAAACATTGCCAATTCGAGGCGCGTCGAAACACCGGTCTTATCAAAGGTGTTCGAAAGGTGCCTCTTCACGGTTTCCTCGCTGAGGCCGAACTGCTTCGCGATGTCGCGATTGCTGCAACCTTCAACGATGCATCCGACCACCTGCATTTCACGCGGCGTGAGCCCGAAGGTCTTGCGTTCGGGAGGAGCCGCCTGCTTCATGAGATCGTGCAAGGCGCCAACGAGATTGACGACGCGACGGCCCCCGATCCAGTAGTCACCGGAGTAGACGGTCCGGATTGAGCTGGTGAGGTGATCAGTAAGAGCGTCCTTGAGCACTATACCGCGCGCGCCAATCTGCAGCGCTTCAATGATCTGTTGGGTGGTGATAGTGCTGGTCAGAAGGATTATTTTGACGGTTGGCGAGCCGCTCATGATGGCGCGCATGGCCTCCAGTCCCGGCAAGCGGGGCATGGAAAGGTCGAGCAGCAGAATGTCCGGAAGCAACTCGAGGGTCTGGGTGATGGCCTCGTCACCATCTCCAGCTTCGCCTACGACTGAGAATGCCTCGTCGGCCTGCAGCATGTTACGCACACCGATGCGGACAACAGGGTGATCGTCGGCGAGGAGAATCCGGATGGCATGAGCCGACGGCTGCTTAGGCTTTACGGGCGGACTTTTGGGCTGTTTGGTGGGGGGAGTCATGCTCATAGTTTGCTCATAAGGATACGATGTAACTCGTCACAACACGACAACAAATTGTCGACTAACTTGGGCACGTCATCCGGCTTGTAGGCTCCGAGTTCCAATTCGGCAGCCGCCGAGGCCAGTTTCCGGGCACCGATCATGCCCGCGCTTCCTTTAAAGGTGTGAGCGGTCCGACGCACAGATGGGAGGTCATTGGCGGCTCCTGCGGTTCGCATTTCCGGACTGCGGGCGCGAACGTCGCTCAGGCAAGCCTCGTAGACCTCTCGGACGGCAGGCGGGGGCATCATGCTCGCCATTCGCTGGAAGACGCCTTCGTCCAGGATGGGCTGGCGGGAATTCCGAGAAGGGACCGGGGCCGGAGAGTCAGCGCGCCCCTCAAGGGCGGCTCGCAGGGATGCGAGATCCAGCGGCTTTTTTACGAATGCGTCGTAGCCCTCCGCCGGGTCAGGAGTGGCGCTCATGGCCAGGAGCCTGGCGTTCGGAGCAAGGCTCCGAAGCGTAGAAGCGAGAGCATGGCCGGAAAGGCCGGGCATACGTAGGTCAACCAGAAGGACGGATGGCAGAGCATCCGGCTGCAGGCTCGCGAGCAAGTCGACCGCGGCCGCCCCCCCACTGGCCTCGAGGATTTCATAGCCGTCAGATTTGAGCAACAGAGAGGCAAGCGACAAGCTGATGGCGTCGTCATCGACGACCATCAACTTCGGATGTCCGTTAGTGCTACTGACCAAGGGGGACGACATAGCTATACAACCATTAAACGCTCAAATCGGGGGAACGGATCTCAGTTATCGGCCGGCCTGGGCAGATATTCGGTTTTGAAAGCTTCTTATAACGAGCTTGATATCAACACAGTTACAGCAGGCTGCAACATTAGATTTATCGTGCGTTCGCAGAAAATTCAACAATTTGTCGCATTAAGTTCTTAGGCTCGGATTTATGTGTAAGAAACAAATCTCTTCTCTCAACTTATTATGGGCAGGCCTTATCTTACTCGTCTTCAGTAGTATGGCGCACGCGCAATACGAGGACGGCAGTGTCGTCGGCACCATCCGCGATACCAGCGGCGCCGCCGTAGCAGGGGCTACGGTCACTGTCACCAATACTGCTACAGGAATTCAGAATACCGTCACCAGTAACGGCAGCGGAGACTACGAAGTTCCCTCTGTCCGCGCCGGCCTGTATCGCATCAGTGCCGCGGCATCGGGGTTTGCCACGGCGATCGCGGAAAATATTACCGTGTCCGTCGGCAACCGCCAACGCATTGACCTGACATTCAAGCCGGGTCAGGCGACCACAACCGTGGAAGTGAGCGACGTTGCCTTACAGCTCGAAACGGATTCCAGCCAGCGTGGGCAAACGATTACGAATTATCAGAGCGAGGCCCTGCCGCTCGTGAGCCGCAACTATTCGGACCTGCTGGGACTGGTGACCGGGGTTCGCCAGGCTCCAACGGCGGCAACGACCAGCTCTATCAGCAGCCTGGTACGTCAGGGCGCCTATAACGTAAATGGACAGCGGAGCATGTTCAACAACTTCCTGCTCGACGGCATGGACAATAACGCCTACGGCGAAAGCAACCAGGGATTCGATAACCAGATCATTGCTGTTCCTCCGGACTCGGTGGGGCAGTTCAGCGTCGTTACCAACAACATGAGCGCGGAATATGGGCGGTCTTCGGGGGCGACAGTTAACGTTGCATCGGCGAGTGGGACGAACCAGTTCCACGCGACTCTGTATGAGTTCTTCCGCAATACCGACCTGAACGCGGCGGGTTTCTTCAAACCAAATGTGGTCAGCAATACGGGCGCGGTGACGCCATTCAAAAAGCCGACCTTCAATCGGAACCAGTTCGGCATGAACTTCGGCGGCCCGATTATCAAGGACAAGCTGTTTTTCTTCCTGGATTACGAGGGGTTTCGGCAGACGCTGCGTCCCCTGAGCGTGTTGACGCTGCCGACCCAGAATGAGCTGAACGGCATTCTGGTGGTTCCGGTCAAGAATCCACTCGACGGTACTGTCTATCCCGCAAACACGCCGGTTCCTGCAGGAGCGATTAATCCCCTGTCGCAGCAGATCATCAGCCACTTCAAGACCTTCGAGAACCAACTGCCGGTAGCAGGCCTGCCGACAACCGGGCTAGCCTCGAACGATTATGCCGTTCAGGCACCGTTCACGGACAACTCCGACAAGGGCGACCTGCGCCTCGATTACCAGCAAAACGCAAGCAGTTCATGGTTCCTGCGCGTCAGCGACCGCAAGGAGACGGGGGTCAACTACCCTACGATTCCTCTGCCGCTGGATGGTCAGACGAACGGTACCATTCGCATTCTCGATCAACAGGCGGCACTGGGATATAACCACTTGTTCGGCGCGAACAAGATCATCGACGCTCGACTTGGCCTCTCCCGGACCAAAGCGGGCAAGTACACCCTCTCGATCGGGGACAATGCCTTCACGATTCCGGGGCTTCCATCGAACCCGGTTGTGGCGGGCGGCCTGCCTTCGGTCGGCATCACGGGATTCACCGGATTTGGACGTCAGAGCACGAATCCGCAGTGGCAGAATCCGGCGATTCTCGATCCTAAAGTGAATTACACCTGGGTAAAGGGCAATCACTCGCTGAAGTTCGGCTATGAGTACGAGCACATCTGGATGGCGGTGAACGACAACAATCCTCTGTACGGCTCATACAGTTACGGCGGCGGCTACAGCGTTACCACCGGCTCGGCCGTAACCGACGACTACTGGGCGGACTTTCTGTTCGGCACGACGAGTACGTACCAGCTGGCTAATTATTTCGTAGTGCACCTGCGGCAGACGATGGACAACGTCTACGCGCAGGACGACTGGAAGGTAACTCCGAAGCTAACGCTGAACCTGGGTCTGCGGTGGGAATATGGGTCGCCTTATTCAGAGGAAAACAACTACATATCGAATTTCGACTCTGTTTCGCAGACGGTGCTCACGATTTCGCCGGGTGCCGTGGCTGGCAATGGTGTCACGCCGGTAAACCGCGGTGGGGTTTACGGGAACACGCTCGTAAATCCGGACCTCAACGACTTTGCGCCCCGGGTCGGATTTGCCTTCGCCGCTCCGCCGAAGACCGCTATTCGAGGTGGGTTCGGGATGGGCTACGTGCACTACACGCGCGCCGGCTCCGGCGACATTCTGGCGATTAATGCTCCGCAGGCGCTGTTCGTCTCTGTGCCACAGTCGAAGCCGACTCCGACAAACCAATGCCCTGCAGGATCTCCGCAGACGAGTTGCTACGTGACTGCGGATCAGGGTTTCCCCTCGACGCTGGTGACGACATTTAATCCCGCGACGGACAACATCACCTGGGTTCCCAAGAACACACGGGACAGCTACGTCGAGAGCTATTTCCTGAGTGTGCAACAACAGCTGGCAAAGAACATCCTGCTCGACGTGGCGTATGTCGGGAATCACGGGCTGAAGCTGCAGGGTTTCCTCAACGGCAACCAGAAGAACCCGGCCAACGGATTCGCGCGGCCTTACGGCAACTGGCCGAGCGACATCACCACGGCCCTGAATGGCTTCTGGTCCAATTACAACGCGCTGCAGGTTCGCTATGAGCAGCGCTTTACAGCGGGGCTGACACTGTTGAACTCGTTCACGTGGTCGCACTCGCTGGACAATGCCAGCGCGTCTCTCGAAGGCAACACGCCTTCTCCACAGAATGCGTTTAACCTCGCGGCGGACTACTCGCAGTCGGACTACAACCTGCCGATATCCAACGTGACCAGCCTGGTTTACGAACTGCCTTTCGGGCATGGCAAGCAGTTCGCTTCCGATGTCAAAGGACCGGTGGACGCAATCGTTGGCGGATGGCAGATCAGCGCCATCAACACCGCGCAGGCCGGCACGCCGTTCAATCTGACCTATACGCCGAACACTGCGCAGGCGGTTTCGCCGCAGATATCTGCGACCTATCGCGGCGCGAACGAATATCGGCCCAACTACGTACCAGGACAGAAGGTAACGCAGGGGCGGTCGTCGCGAGCGGCGAACACCGGCTATGTGAATTTCATTAACTATTCGGCATTCGTACTGCCGCCGATCAAGGATGCGGCGGGTAATGTGCTCAGCCCGTTTGGCAACGCTTCGCGCAATCCGGGCCGGACACCGGCTTTCTACGAAACGGATCTCGCCCTGAACAAAAACTTCAATACTCCGATCGAGAGCTTGAAGATCCAGTTCCGCACCGAGTTCTACAACCTCTTCAACCATACGAACTTGTACCTGCCAAATACGATCAGCGGAACGCAGGGAACAACCGCGGCAATCCTGGGAACTGGCGCTACCCCGCCGATTTCAGCGATCACCAGCGGCGCTCCGACCAGCGGCGGCCAGATATCCAGCACCTGGGAGCCGCGAATCGTTCAGTTCGGTCTCAAGGTCATCTACTAAAAACGCAGCCTTTAAAATGGCGCTCGATGGGAGCCCTCGTGGCTCCCATTTCTTTTCGATGTGGGTTGATTGGTAGAGTTAACAGCGATGGATCCCGATTCTTCCGGCAGCCCTGAGAAGCAGATTGCCGACCTTCGCGCGCGCGTGCTGCGTCTTGAAGCTGCGCTGCGCAGGCAAGGCATTGCCTTCGAGGATGAAACTCAGGCTGCGCTACCCAGTATTCGGGAGACTCCAGTACAAGAGGCTCGGCCAGCACCGCTTCCGGCGACGCCGGCGCTTCCAGTAGAGCTACCTGCCTCGTTGAACCCTAAAGTAGCGACAACAGGGGACGACCGCTCACTCGAAAGCCGCATCGGCTCGCAGTGGTTCAACCGCATCGGCATTCTGGCTGTGCTTATTGGAATGGCGTGGTTCCTCAAGCTTGCCATCGACAATCATTGGATTGGACCCGCGGGACGGGTAATCATCGGATTGATTGCCGGCGCTGCTTTGATTGGCTGGTCAGAGCGCTTCCGCAGCCGCGGCTTTGCGGCGTTCTCCTATTCACTGAAGGCTCTCGGCAGCGGCATTCTTTACCTGTCGCTTTGGGCCGCGTATGGGCTCTTTGCCCTGATTTCGAGTTCAACCGCCTTCGGCGCCATGATCGTAGTCACTGCGTTCAACGGCTACATGTGCTGGGTGCAGAACTCCGAGTTGCTGGCTTTGTATGCGATTGTCGGCGGCTTCAGCACGCCGTTGCTGCTCTCCAATGGCGAGAACCATGAAGTTACGCTCTTCAGCTATCTGTTGCTGCTGAATGTCGCTGTACTGGTCCTGGTCGTGCTTCGCCCATGGTCGAGGCTGCTCTTCGGAGCATTCATGGGGACTTTACTTTTCTTTCTCGGATGGTCGATCCGTTTCTATTCCGACGCGCAGTTTGGGCAAACGGCGTTCTTTCTGTCAGTCTTCTTTCTTATCTTTGCATTTGCACCTCGACTGGTACGCCTGCCGAACAGCGAGGAGCCACTATCGGGTACGGATGGCCTCGCACTGATTGGGCTACCTCTGCTTAATGCCGCTTTCGGATTTCTGGGATTCTACGCGATGCTGCAATCCACAGGCTCGGCGTGGGCTCAACCCTGGGTAGCTGTCGCATTCGGCGCTTTCTACCTGTTGATCCTGCGCCTGCCGAGCCGCCGAGCGTTACGCACCAGTCCATCTGCTCTCTCCGCGCTGCATCTGACAATTGCGGTTGCGTTTCTGACGCTTGCAATTCCTCTGAAGGCGCACGGCCGATGGATCACTGTGGGCTGGCTCGTCGAAGGAGCGGCTCTGCTATGGCTGTCGCGGCGAGTAGCGTCGCGCTTACTGCGTGGGCTGGCACTGATCGCATTAGTTCTTGGACTGGCCGCATTGATCGTCATTCATCCTGCGGCACCGACGACAATAGTCTTCAACCAGCGCTTCGGCACTTATCTGGTTGGAGTCCTTGTTTTTGCCTTCGTCGCCAAACTCGCTTATGACAGGGAAGGCGATGCGGAGCCGGAGTTCGCGATCTCGTGGCCGATGACCGGCGCAGTCGCTCTGCTCATTGTGAACGTGCTCATCCTGGTCTCTATCGGATGGGAGATCCATAACTACTGGTGGTTTGTGCGCTATAGCGGAGACTGGACGGTGATGCGCGATTACCGCATGTACGCGCAGTTCACCTATTCGGCGCTCTTTATGATCTTCGGCGCGATCCAACTGGCCGTGGGCTTCTGGAAGCGCTCGGCGTTCCTCCGCTGGCAGGCGTTGATTCTTCTCGCCATCTCCATTGCCAAGGTTTTCCTCGTGGATGTGAGCCAGTTGAGCCAGGGCTATCGCATCGTCAGCTTCCTCGGGCTCGGGGCGTTGTTGCTTGCTGTGAGCTTTGTCTACCAGAAGGATTGGTTGAATCTGCGGGGTTCGGAGCGCTATCCGCAATGAATATTCGCGCTGCTGCGTTTTGGATGCTGGCGATTGCCGTTGCCGATGTTCACTATTTCCGATACGAACGGCCTGTTGTCGGGACGCCATCGAAGGCATTGCAGACGTGTGTAGCCCTTGATCGTACGGTCTACGGGCATTCCCAGCCGCTCCTCGCCGATCTGCGGCTTTACCGCGATCGGAAGGAGACTCCCTATGTCGTACGCATTGCCGAGCCAGTTGCCGCCGCGGCAAAAAACATTGCTCCTCTTAACCTCGGTGAGCAAGGCGGACACCTCGTTTTTGACGCCGCGATGCCCGAGGGCTCTTATAACGACGTTGAGCTCGATCTGGCCGCGCATGATTTCATTGCTACGGTCGATGTCCTCGGAAGCCAATCGCAGACCGGTGGCAGGTCAACAAAAATCGGCACATACACAATCTTTGACTTCACGCGCGAGAAGCTGGGCCGGAGCACCGTGCTGCATCTCCCTGAATCCGACTTCCGCTATTTGCATTTTCGGGTCGATGGCCCGCTCAAGCCGGAAGAAGTGACGGGGTTCAAGCTGAGCCGCGCTGCCGAAACCAAGCAGCACTATGTCACAGCGGCTGAGAGTGCGCAGGTCGTTCAGAAGAGTCGCGAAACAATGATTGAGTTTTCATTGCCGGCCAATGTACCTGTCGACCGAGTGGAGTTTGTCCCCGAGGCCCAGCCTATCAATTTCAGCCGCGATGTGACTGTTACTGCCACGCCGCAGAAAACCAATCAGTCTGGCGATAGTCGGGAAGCGGAAGCATCAACCTCGTCCGGGAGCATTTTGCGGCTTCACGGCGTCCAGAACGGACGTCAGATCGACGAAGAGCGCCTGAGCGTAGATCCGCCTGTGTCTGCGACGAGCGACGCGACAGAATGGGTTGTAAAGATCGACAACGGCGACGATGCGCCTCTGGCTCTCCAGTCGGTCCGGTTGCAGATGGTCGAGCGCACTCTCTGCTTCGACGCGACACCCGAAGCGAGCTACACCGTTTATTACGGAGATCCGGCGCTCGCCACTCCGCGCTACGACTATGCCACGTTGTTCACGCCGGAAGTGAACGCAGCTCGCGCAGCACTCGGTCCGGAAATGAATAATCCCGATTACAGGCCACGTCCCGATGAGCGGCCCTTCACGGAAAAGCATCCCGGTCTTCTGTGGACAACGCTGATACTGGTCGTTGTTCTATTGGGAGGTGTCGCGCTTCGCTCGGCGAAGCAGGTTCAGAAGCAATAGATTCGGCCTCTGCCGGCCCTTATCGCAGAGTGGTCTCCATTTCATTCAACCAGTCGGGCGGCTTGAGAATCTCTCGAGGCTTGGTTCCCTCCGCGGGTCCGACGATGCCGTCGCGCTCCATTAGGTCGATCAGGTGGGCGGCGCGGCCGTAGCCGATGCGCAGGCGGCGCTGTAGAAGAGACGTCGAGGCCTTGCCGAACTCTAGGACAAGACGAACGGCGTCCTGAAAGAGCTCGTCGTTCTCGTCGGCGCCATCTTCGGAAAGATCTGACTCGCGACCGGCGGTGTCCTTCGGGGCCTCCAGGAAGCCCTGAACATATTCGGCTTGGCCCTGGTTCTTCCAGAAATTTGTAACAGCTTCAATTTCTTTTTCGGTGACGAAGGGCGCATGGACGCGCTGCAGGCGCGAGGTGCCGGGCGGCAGGAAGAGCATGTCGCCGCGTCCGAGCAGCGATTCGGCACCATTCGAGTCGAGGATGGTGCGGGAGTCGACCTTGGTGGCCAGACGGAACGACATGCGTGTCGGAACATTAGCCTTGATAAGGCCGGTAATGACGTCGACGGAGGGACGCTGCGTGGCCAGAACGAGGTGGATGCCCACGGCGCGCGCCATCTGTGCTAGCCTGGTGATGGCTTCTTCGACGTTTGCCTTGTCGAGCATCATCAGATCAGCCAATTCGTCGATGATGATCATGATGTAGGGCAATGGCTCTTCGTCCGGCGCATCGTCGAAGAGGCTGGGTGTGCCGTTCTCAAAGAGCCGGTTGTACTGGTCGATGTTACGCACGCTGCGC
>Ga0206998_1002_pt1 | contig 93105 bp, 63 predicted proteins | sample Alteio_BWMinCont_FD_153309 | JGI IMG/M metagenome (GOLD analysis project Ga0206998, IMG submission 153309) | Enriched cells from forest soil in Barre Woods Harvard Forest LTER site, Petersham, Massachusetts, United States -... | ecosystem: Environmental > Terrestrial > Soil > Temperate forest >... | reverse complement strand
CTGATCAACAGATGCAGTATGCGGCGTTGCTGATGACCGCGCAGCGATATGAGCCCGCGCTTCAGCTCTATCGTCAGGTGGTCGAGGAGAATCCCGGAAATGTCGATGCATGGCGGTCGCTGATTGCCGCGCAGCACCAGCTCCATCGCGACGAGGAGGCGATTGCAGAGTTTGGGAAAATGCCGCAGAGCGTCTTCGATCATGTTCAGAACGATGCGGGATTTCTGGTGCTGATCGGGTCGATTTACCAGACGCGCCATGAGTGGGACCGGGCCCAGAAATATCTTGAGCGGGCGCTGTCACTCGGTGGTGTTTCCAGCTCGTCCATCGAGCTACAACTCGCGGACGTCTACGCTGCGCAAGGCAACGCGCAGAAGGCTTACACGATTTACAAGCGCGAGCTCGACGTCCATCCGAACAGCCTACAGGCATGGCGGGGAGTTCTGAATACGCTGCATCAGTCGAACCACGATCGCGATGCGCTGCGCGAGATCGCCAGGATGCCGGAGCCGGTGCGGCTGCGGCTCGCGCAGGATCCCGCCTATCTACAGACGCTAGCGTCGATCCAGGCGGCTAGTGGGCAGGAGCAGGCCGCTCTGCGCACCTTCGCTGACCTGATCCAGTTGTATGCGAGCCAGAACACGGAAGTACCCGCCGACGTGCAGATTCAATACGGATGGGTGCTGCTGAACGCAGGAGATGACCGCAAGCTCTATTCCCTGGTCTCGAGCCTGTCGACTTCGGCGGACGTGACAGACGAGCAGCAGGCCAATCTGAATCAACTGTGGGCTGCGTGGAGCATACGCCGGGCAAACAGCGCTGCCGCAGCAGGCGATCAGCGCCGGGCTCTGGCGATCCTCGAAACCGCGGCGCGGGCCTTCCCGGGAAACACCAACGTCTATACCGCATTGGCGGGCGCGTATCTCAAGGCCGGGCAAGCCAAGCGCGCGGTAGCTATTTACGCGTCGCTCGACATGAGCCAGGCAAGTCTTGCACAGTATCAGGGCGCCATCGGCGCAGCGCTTGCCGCCAAGGATATGAAGCAGGCGGAAGCATGGCTAGAAGATGCGCTGGACAAATATAAGGATGACCCCTCGATCCTGAGAATGGCGGCGCAATTTGAGCAAGCTCGCGGTGACAACGGTAAGGCCGCTGCATACTATCGCGCAGCACTGGCTGCGATGGGACCGGAATCGCCGGCCGATCTGTTCTCGCGGCCTGGCTCAACGGGTAATCAAGGCAATCCGCAGAACGGAGTGCCTCCGACGCAGCAACTGATGGACCTGCTGGCGCCAACTGGTCGCACTGCACGAATGAGCGAGCCGGTGGATTCGCTTTCGAATGGCGGAGACCGCGAGATTTCCTGGCAGGATGCTCCGGCGACGGTGACTCCGACGTTGGGGGATTTCGCCGGCGTGCGGCAGGAGGATCGCACGGATCCGTTTACAACCAGAGGTGGCGATAACGAGCTTCGCAGCCAGCGGGCGCAGGCGACGCTCAACGATTTCGCTACTCCTCTGCCGCGCCCGGTGATTTCGCATCGGACATCCGAGGAGTTGCAGCCCCAGGTTGCGCTGGCCTATGTCGCCGCAAAGTCGGAGATCGAGCCAACAGCTTCTCTGCCATATGTAGAGCCGACTGCGATGAAGCTGCCGCCGAGGTCTCTGCCGGCAGCGCAGGACGGTGCGGCTCGGCAGGCATCGAGCCGAACGCAGAGTTCCGATGCTTACGGTCCTGATCCAGCGGGCAGGCTGCAAACCGCGGTGCGGGAGCTGGACACTCCATATCGGCAGACCGACGTTCCGCAGAGCGTGATTGCTCAGAGTCAGGATTCATACACTCCATCGGGCAAAACCGCGGCTCCCACAGGCAGTCCATTGGAGGCTCCGCTTGATAGCGAGGCTGCTCAGCCCGAGACGCACGTTCTTCCGCCACTGACCGGGCCCGCGGTGCGAGTGCAGCACCAGAAGTCACAGCGCGAACAGATGCAGGATCAACTCGCGGCGATCGAAGGCGCATCGAGCGGATGGCTCGGGTCGACTGCCTCCGGGGCTTTCCGGAGCGGTCAGCCTGGCTATGATCGACTGTCAGCTTTCTCGGCCCCGACCGAAGGATCCGGTGTGATCGGCTCAACAGCACGTCTGACCGTTATTACTCAGCCGGTGCTGCTCGATTCGGGAACGGCGACAGGGACCGAAACGCTGCAGCAGGGGACGCTGCCCAAGGTTGCTATCCCTACGGCGCAAGGCGCATCCGGCATCGGCGGGGACCTGCAGTTGCGGACTTCCCTTTTCGCTGCAAATGTGGGTTACACGCCTTATGGCTTCCTGGTCAGTAATGTCACCGGCGGACTCTACATCCATCCTCCGGCGGGGCACTTTACGCTGACGTTCGCCCGGGACCCGATCACTGACACGCAGCTCTCATACGCCGGGCTGCGTGATGAAGGAAGCGCGGGTCCTTCTTACGACGGTAATATCTGGGGCGGCGTCGTTACAAACGCAGGCGAACTGCAAATCGCGTCTGGAGACAGCCGCTGGGGATGGTACCTGCAAGGAGGCGGTCAGTACATTACCGGCGTGCACGTGCCGAATAATTCGCGCTTCGATGGCACGGCCGGCGCGTACTGGGGAGTCTGGAGTCGGCCCGATTACGGGAATCTCACGATAGGCATGAACTTCTTCGGAATGCACTATGCCCACAACCTGCGCTACTTCACCTATGGTCAGGGCGGATACTTCAGTCCCGATGCTTATATAGTTGCAGCCGTGCCGGTCAGCTTCAACGGTCACTACGGACCGAAGTTTCACTATCGCGTGGTTGGCAGCGTTGGAGTTCAAGGCTTCAACGAGGAAACGACACCATACTTCCCGCTTGATGTAGCAATCCAGGGCGCGCAGGGCAATCCCTATTACCCCGCGATGACCAGCGTGGGCGGGAACTATAACTTTGAGTCGGAAGCCTCCTACGCGATTGCCGAACACTGGTATGTCGGAGGATATGCGAGCTTCAATAACTCGAGAGACTACGCCAGTTCGAAGGCCGGCTTCTTCGTGCGATACCTGTTCCGGCCTCAACCGATGCTCGAAGAAACAGGGCCAACGGGGCTCTTTCCTGTGCAGGGGCTGCGACCCTTTCAGGTTCCTTAAGGAAGGGTGAATGAATCTGAGTGGGTCTTCAGGAAAGCGGTTCGCAGGTTGTATTTCATTTGGAGTGTTGTCTCTTGCGGCGCTGACTCTGTGCGGATGCTCGACGCTCGCAGGCTCCGGGCCCACCACGCAGCTGCGCGTGATCGACGGCGCTTATAACTCCCCGGCTCTTGATGCCTATGCGTCGTCCACCCCAATCGCTGTGAACTTCGGTGGTCCCAGCATCGGCAACTACGCCTTTCTGCCACCGGGTGCAAACACGATCAAGATCGTTCCCACGGGCAAGAGCACGCCGGTACTGGCACAGCTGAGCGGGACATTCCTGGTAAGCCAGCAGCATACCGTCTACATCACAGGCCAGGGCGCCAATGTAGAGGCTAGCCTCCTCACCGATCAGAACACGGCGGCGCCCGCGGGGTTGTTCTCGGTCCGGTTCCTGCAGGATGCTGTTTCGACGGGCGCTGTCGATATTTACTTCGTGCCGGACGGGACGATGATCGACGATGCAAAGCCAGTGCTGTCGGATCTGGCTCCGGGAGCAATCACGGTTTACACGAATATTCCCGTCGGCACATACGATCTGATGGTTGTGCCGGCCGGCACGATCAAGAATCCTTACACCAGCACGGCGACTACATACAGTTCGGGACAGGTGAGGACCATGCTGATCCTTGATTCGCAACTGCTCAATACTCCCCCGGTCAATGTACTTGTGGCCAACGATCTGAACTGAAGGCGATCGACGTACGAGTGGCCTTGAGTACGGGGAAGCCGGCTATCAGTGCGCTCCGACCAGCGCAGCTCCAAGCGTGAAGAGCAGGGATATCGGCATGACGATCATTCCTGCCTTCAGAAACTGCCATCCGCTGAAGTGCATTCCTTCGCGCCGGATGGCGATGAGCCAGAGTATGGTGGCAAGGGAGCCTGTGATTGAGAGGTTCGGTCCGAGATCGACGCCTATCAAAACAGCTTTTGCCAGGATCGGATGAAACGGTGCGGTCTGCAGTGTCGCTCCGGCGATCAAACCGAGCGGCAGATTGTTCACCAGGTTTGTGCCAAGACCTACGATGCCGCCTACGGCTAACGCGGAGAGCGCGACAGGCCATTGCGTCGCGTGCAGCAGCGCGCTGTTCAGCAGTTGGAGGGCGCCCGCTGTCTTGACCGCTTCCACGATCACAAACAGGGCGGCCACCAGCGGCAGGACACTCCAGCTGACGTCGCGAACGATGTGCATGGGATTCGACCGTTCGCGGATGAGCACGATGGCGGCAATGACTAATGACGCCAGGCATGTGGGAAACCCGAGGTCCATTTTGAGCGCTGAAGCGACGAGCAGAACTACGGCGACAGAGAGAATGCCAAACAGGCTGATCTTTCCGGGCGCTGAGAGCTGCGGGACGGCCTCACCCTCTTCGGATGGTGTGGCCATCTGGTTGCGGCAATACCATCGCAACAGGAGATAGGTAACTGCAATTGATGCGATCGATGGCAATGCGAACATTTTCAACCATCGAAACAACGGCGGCATTGCTGAATGAAAGACAACAAGGTTGGCGGGGTTCGATATGGGCAAGACAAAACTGGCCGCGTTGGCAATCAAAGCGCAGATCAGCAGGTATGGAAGCGGCTTCACCTGCGCCCGCTTGACCGCGGTGAGGACCGCGGGAGTGAGAACAACGGCCGTAGCGTCGTTCGACATGAAGATGGTGACGACCGTGCCCACGCCGTAGATCAGGGTGAAAAGGCGCGCTGGGGAGCCGTCTCCCTGTTTAACCGCGATGGCGGCCAGCCAGTCAAAGACGCCGTGGATCTTCGCCAGTTCCGACAACAGCATCATGCCGCTTAGAAACAGATAGACATCCAGGCCTTCGGCAACCGCATGACCGGCGAGCCGCAGCGGGATCAATCGCAGCAAACAAAGCAGTAACGCCCCGGCAGCCGTCCAGACAACCTCCGGAACGCCAAAGGGGCGAAAGAGCATCAGCGCAATGCTTACGGCGGAGATGCTCCAGATCAGGATGTGGGTCATTACCACCTGCTGGTATTGCTGGCAGGACGGGCGCCGAGGATGCAATGTGCGCGCGGCGTTAGCGGCCAGTCTGCTGAAATTGAGATCACTAAACAGTCCCTATTCAAGGTTGTAATTGAAATAGCCGCTCAAACTCTGTGGATTTATTCAGTGAAGCGTGTTGCGGGTAGACCGTAGCCTTGTCGGGCGTCCGAATTCCTTCCTCGAAACTAAGATGTTCTTTTTGGCGATGTTGTTTTTGGCAATTGGTTCGCAGATGTGCTATTTTCTCGACATGGTCTTTCGCTTCAGCCAGTTCGCAGGCAGCTTGAGCGCTTTAGTGGCGCTCGCGGCTTGTTGTTGCCGCTGAACTCGCGATGACTTGCTACCGGCCTCTTCGTCGGTAGAACGATTTCCAGCAAACCACAACACTATCGGAGCAATGGAGTTGGGCGTCTCATCCTCCATCCACATTTCTTCCTCCCGCGCCAGGTGGCTCGAGCGTGGCCAAGGCTGTTGTTGCCGCTGATCAATGCGCGCTTCCGTTCTCCCCATTCATTCACTTAGCCAGACCAAAGACCCATAGGCCAAAGATCCAGGAGGACGTCATGTCCCGGTTCCGCATCTTACGAACTTTGCATTTTGTAACTCTTTCTGCGATTGTCGCCCTCTCGCTTTCCCCTCTTTCGGCGCAGATGGTTGGCGGTACGATCGCCGGTACCGTGGTCGATCCATCGAACGGCACTCTCGACCAGGTAAAGGTCGTGATTCGCAACGAGGAAACGGGCACCGAGCGCAATTTGACGACGAGCGGGGATGGCGCGTTCTCGGCACCGTCGATTCCGGTCGGAGTGTACTCGGTTTCAGCCCAGAAGGACGGGTTCGCTCCTCTGAAACGCACTGGCATCGCCGTTGTTGTTGGCCAGACTGTGCAGGTGCGTCTCGTTCTGACGGTGGGCAAGATCCAGCAGGTGGTGACGGTGGTCGATACGCCCGCGGCGGTCGATACGTCGACTCTCCAGACGCAGGGGTTTGTCGGCGAACGCCAGGTCAAGGAGCTTCCCCTCAATGGCCGGAGCTTTGACCAGCTGCTGGAACTCAATCCGGCGTCGGTCAGCTATACGACGCAGAGGTCGGGAGGGGTCGGAACATCGAACTCTTCGGTCGGAAATATGTACACGATCTCCGGGCGGCGGCCGCAGGACAATTTGTTCCTGCTGAATGGAATTGAGTACACGGGCGCATCGCTTATCAATGTCACTCCGGGAGGCACAAGTGGGCAACTGCTCGGGGTGGAAGCGGTGCGTGAGTTCAACGCGGTGAGCGATACTTACGGAGCCAACTACGGGAAACGGACTGGGGCTCAGGTCTCGATTATCACAGCGTCGGGCAATAACGAGATTCATGGATCGGTGTATGAGTTCTTCCGCAACAGCGCCCTTGACGCCCGCAACTACTTCGATCAGGCGCAGATTCCGCCGTTCCAGCGGAACGACTTTGGCGTCGCGCTGGGTGGTCCGCTGCGACGCGATAAGCTCTTCGTTTTCGGCAACTACGAGGGATACCGTCAGCATCTTGGCCTGAGCGATGTGACGTTTGTTCCAAATGATGCGGTTCGCGCCGCCGCGGTTCCAAGCGTGCAACCGTTGCTGGCGCTTTGGCCCCAAGGCACTGTCGACCTCGGCCAGGGAATCGCAGTGGCGTATTCCAATCCGCCCCAGCATGTGCGTGAGGACTTTGGCACTACGCGCATGGATGCAAATCTCTCGAAGAATGATCTGCTCTTCGGCGTTTACACCATCGACGACAGCGACGCGACAACGCCCTCGGCAAATCCCTACTCGGGGATCTACGAAAGCCTGCGCGAACAAGTGGCCAGCGTGCAGGAGCAGCATGTCTTTTCGCCGCAACTGCTCAACACGTTCCGGTTCGGCTACTCGCGGGCGAGTTTCTTCTTTAACAGCATTCTCGATGGTTCGGTGCCGGGCTGGGTTTCGGGAGCGCCGGTTGGCGCAGTCGTCATCTCCGGCAGCACCGCTTCGAATGGGGCGTCACAGATCACGCTGGCGGGTGCCAACACAGGCAGCAACAACGCTACGACGCGCAATCTCTACACGGTGGACGACCACGTGTACTGGACGCGCGGGCACCACCAGATCGAAGCCGGTGTTTGGCTGCAGAGACTGCAATCAAACGACTACCTCGCGCAGAATCAGTATGGACAGGCCTCTTTCTCGACCATAACGACTTTCGAACAGGGGCAGGTTGCGAAGTACACCATCGTTCCGGCGCCCACGGAGCTTGGCTGGCGCTCGCTCTTCAGCGCCGGCTTTATCGAAGACGCCTGGAAAGTGACTCCCCGCCTCGAACTGCGCGCCGGTTTGCGCGTGGAGTCCTCGACAGGCTGGAACGAGTCGCAAGGGCGGGCCGCAAACTACGACTTTACGGATGGTGTAATCAACACAACTCCAACCGTCGGAAATTCGGCGCTCTCGGATAACCGCGTCAAATTTATGCCTGAGCCGCGCGTCGCCTTCGCCTGGGATGTCCTCGGCAATGGCAAGACGGCGGTCAAAGGCAGCTTCGGTCTGCATCGTGCCCTTCTCGACACGCTCGACTACCGGCTCGACCAGACGGCGCCGTTCAACACGACACTTTCCTACAGCAACACGACGGTCAGCAAGCTGCCGGAGCTTTCGACAAGCGCGGCGACAGGCGGACTCGTCTCACCGAGCAATGTGCAGCGGAATATTGAAACTCCGACGGTATTTGCCTGGACGCTGAGGGTCGAACAGGAGATCGCTCCGAGCACGTCGCTGAGCGTGGGCTATGTCGGATCGCATGGATATCATCAGATACTGTCTGAAGATCAAAATACGCCACCTTCGGTGGTGTGCCCCGCTGCTTCCTGCCCGGCATCACTGCCGGCTGGGACGGTGTACTACACGACGACCAAACTTGAGAATCCGAACCTTGCTAACTCTACTTCGTGGGTCTCGCAGGGCATCAGCAATTACAACGCGCTGGAAGTAGATGTACGCCGCCGGTACGTCCATGGGCTGCAACTGCGCGGAGTGTACACATGGTCGAAGAATCTTGACGACGGCTCCGCCTGGAACACCAGCGTCTCTGCGAACACGCCAGCTTTTGTCTCCTATCCCGGCAATCCAAAGGTTGATTATGGAGTTGCTGCGACCAATATCAGCCAGGCAGCGGCGATCAATGGGACCTGGGAACTGCCGCTAGGGCAAGGCCACGCCCTGTTCAGCGATGTGTCGTCCGCCGGGCAACACATGATCGCAGGATGGAGCCTCGGTGGAATTGCGACGCTGCAAAGCGGCTTTCCGTTCTCCCCGCAACTTGGCTACAACCCGACGGGTAACGGTGACTCGCGGAACCCGGTACGTCCGCAGATCAATCCCGACTACCATAGTTCGCTGTATCCAAAGACGGCAGCGCAGTGGTTCAATCCCAATGCATTCACAGCGCCTTATCCGGGGACGTTAGGGAATGCGGGCCGCGATTCTCTGAGCGGGCCAAATCTGGCGGATCTGGACGTTTCTGTGGCGAAAATAACTACGATCCACGAGCGGCTGCGGGCGCAGTTTCGCGTAGAGTACTTCAATATTCTGAATCACACCAATTTCACTACTCCAAACCCCGTAGTTTTCAGCAATGGCCCTACGCCATCGAAGCCGTCGGCAGCACCGGCGATTTCTCCTACCGCCGGCGCAATCACAGCAACCGCCACCACATCGCGGCAGCTGCAGTTTGCTCTGAAATTTCTTTTCTGAGGGGGCTTGGCGATGAGGCTTAGTTTCGAGCGCTTTGGAAGCCGACAGTGTTATTATGTCGGGAGAGATGGTCTGCGCTGTCCAAAGCCGCTTCTGTTGTTGCCTGTCGAACATTTTCGACGGGTGTAGCCGCTAGTCTCTGATTCCCAGCACAATCGATCCAGAAGACACACACCCGTAGCTGATTCGCCGGGTTCGTGTCTGCTTCTGATTCCGGCTTTCAGCCCTTATCCACAGAGAGGTCTGTATGCCGGTTGTCGAAGTCGAGTCCCAGCCATATTCCTCGCCGAAGCGCGGCGCCGCTGCGCAGAGACTCAGCCATCTGCGCCTGCTTGAAGCGGAGAGCATTCACATTTTGCGTGAGGTGGCTTCGGAATTCGAGAGGCCGGTGATGCTGTACTCCATCGGCAAGGACTCATCAGTGATGCTACGCCTGGCACAGAAGGCGTTTTATCCGGGTCCAATTCCCTTCCCCCTGCTGCACATCGATACGGGATTCAAATTTCGCGAGATGCTTAAGTTCCGCGATGAGATGGCGCAGTCGGTGGGCGCAGAGTTGCTGGTGTGGCGCAATGAACCGGCGATTGCGGCCGGCACCAATCCCATCGTTCTGGATACCAAGCGCTGTTGCGGGCTGCTTAAGACGCAGGCTCTTCTTGACGCGCTGCGCCATTACAAATTTGACGCAGCCTTTGGCGGCGCGCGGCGTGATGAAGAAAAATCCCGCGCCAAGGAGCGAATCTATTCCTTTCGCGATGAGGCCGGTCAATGGGATCCAAAGAACCAGCGCCCTGAGCTCTGGAACGTTTACAACGCGCGTGTTCATCCGGGTGAGAGCATCCGCGTCTTTCCGCTCTCCAACTGGACGGAGATGGATGTGTGGCAATACATCCACGAAGAAGAAATTCCGGTGGTGGATCTGTACTTCGCCAGGGTGCGCCCGATGTATGTGCGCGGCGATGCGCTGCTTCCCATCGAGCAGGACTTCGTAGCGCGCCCTGGCGAGAAACCGCAAATGGTCAAATCACGACTGCGTTCGCTGGGATGCAGTCCGTGCACCGGCGCGATCCGCTCCGAGGCTGAGACAATTCCCGACATCATTGGGGAATTGCTCTCGTTCCGTTCTTCCGAGCGGGCCAACCGCGCGATCGATCACGATCAGGAAGGTTCGATGGAGATCAAGAAGAGGGAGGGCTACTTCTAGATGTCAGCCGCGACTCTTCCGAGCTTCTCAATTCACGACTTTCTTCGCGAGGAACGGGAGAAGGATCTGTTCCGCTTTTCGACGGCGGGCAGCGTCGATGATGGGAAGTCCACGCTGATTGGACGCCTGCTCTATGACACGCAGTCAGTTTACGAAGACCAGGTGCGGTCGATTGAAGGGAAAGGAACGACGGCTCCGGGGCAAATCGACTTCGCTCTGCTGACCGACGGCCTGCGGGCGGAGCGTGAGCAAGGAATCACAATCGACGTGGCGTATCGCTACTTTTCGACAGCGAGGCGCAAATTCATCATCGCCGATACGCCCGGGCATGAGCAGTACACGCGCAACATGGCGACTGGAGCATCAACGGCGGATGCGGCCGTGGTGCTGATTGATGCGAGCAAGGGTGTGCTGGTGCAGTCCCGCCGTCATGCTTATATTGCATCGCTGCTGCGCGTGCGGCATGTACTGGTTGCGGTGAACAAGATGGACCTCGTCGGCTACGATGAAGCTGTCTTTCGAGCGATCGAGCGCGAATTTGCGGATGTCCTGGATCGCATTGCCTCTGATACTCGCACGCCAGTTGAGGCTACTTTTGTTCCGGTCAGTGCACTCATCGGAGACAACATCGTTCATCGCTCGAAGGCGATGCCCTGGTACGACGGGCCATCGCTCCTTGAGCTGCTGGAATCGCTGCCGGCGTCCGATGAGACGCGCGCAGATCCTTTCCGTTTCCCCGTGCAGCGCGTGCTTCGGCCTGACCACACTTTTCGCGGCTTTGCGGGGCAGATTGCGGCAGGGACTGTGCGAGTGGGAGATGTTGTGACTGTGCTCCCTTCCGCGAGAACCGCAGAGATTGAGCGCATTGTCACGTGGGATGGAGATTTGGCCGAAGCGCACGCCCCTCTCTCCGTCACCCTGGTGCTGAATCGCGAGCTTGATATCAGTCGCGGCGATCTGATTGTTTCGCCTGACGAACCAGCGATCGTCGCGAAGAGTGTAACGGCGTCCCTGGTGTGGATGGATCAGCGTCCGCTCGATCTGAGCCGCAGATATCTTCTTAAGCACGCTAGTCGTACAGTGCCGGCGTTTGTCACGTCGGTCGAACATCGCGCGAACATCAGCACGCTTACGCATGAACCGGCCGAGACGCTGGAGTTGAACAGCATTGGGGTTGTGAATCTCAGCCTGCTGCAGGCTATCGCTTTCGACCTGTACCGCGAGAATCGCTCCACTGGAGCGTTTATTCTCATCGATCCTGCGACCAACGGCACGGTTGCCGCGGGCATGATCGCAGAAGCTCCGGCGGAACACCAGGCTACGGATGGTCTGGGGCCGGTCACGGCGGAAGAAAGAGCCGCGCGGCGGAGTCATCGTGGCGGAGTGCTCGAATTGATTGGCTCGAGTAGTGCCATCGATCTGGTCGAGCGATCTTTGTTCGATCTTGCAGCCATTACTGTGCGAGTGGAAGCTGCTGATGCGGCTGGCGAACGGGGAGCCGCCATTCAATTCATGATCGAAGCTGGATTGATCGTTCTCAGCGTTAAGCCCACAGACGAGAGCACTCTCGAAGCACGCTCAGGAGAACACCACATCTCGGCGGACGCAGGCGATCTCCACGGGCTGATATCTGCCGTGCACCAACTGCTCATTCGATCCGGTGTCGTTGTGTCCTCAGGAAAGGCCGGTTTGCGATGACAATCGCCGCAATTCAGAGCGAAGTAAGGACCAAGATGGACAACGTTCGCGCGGCGCTGGCGGACGTAGTCACCGGCAATTCTGACGTGTGCCTGACCTGCAGTTTTCAGGCGGAAGACGTGTTGCTGACCAGGCTGGCCATCGAACTCGATGCAAGTCTGCCGATCCTGTTTCTCGACACCGGCTACCACTTCGCGGAAACCTATACCTATCGCGATGAGATGGCGCGTCAGTGGCGACTGAACCTTATCAACCTGCTGCCCGACAAGACAGTCGTCGAGCAGGAAGCGGAGCACGGGCTGTTATATCAGTCGGCACCGGACCAGTGCTGCAAGCTGCGCAAGGTTGAGCCATTGTTCAAAGCTGTCGCAGGATATCGCGTGTGGCTTACCGGCCTGCGCCGCGAACAGGCGAAAAGCCGTGCGGCACTGGAGGAGTCGGCACTGTTCACTCTTCCGGGCGGCAAGCAGGTGCTGAAGCTTGCTCCGCTAGCTGGATGGACTACGCGCGATGTCTGGTACGCCTGCGAGGAGCTCAGTATTCCCCTGCTGCCACTCTATGCGCGCGGTTACACCTCGATCGGCTGTGAGCCTTGTACCTCGCTTCCGCTCGATCCTGGCGATCCTCGTTCGGGCCGCTGGGCCGGCCGCAAAGTTGAATGCGGCATCCATATCGAAGCTGCGGCGAAGTGATGCGACAGCCTAAGAGGGCAACCCGATGCAGTACATCATTGGATTTGTAATTGCACTGTTCATCGCGCTGACCGGCGTGGGAGCTGGGACGATCACGGTCCCGGTTCTGATTCTTTTCCTTGGTGTGCCGGCACCGGTGGCGGTCAGCATCGGCCTGATGTTCTCAGCGGCAGTGAAACTTTTTCTTGTTCCGGCGCAGGTTGTTCGCGGCAACGTGGCATGGAGGACACTGGGCTTCATGCTGCTGGGGGGCGCACCCGGAGTTCTAATTGGGTCACTGTTCCTGAAGCATCTGGTAACTGTGGGATCGCAGAATGTCCTCAATGCGCTACTTGGCGCGATCCTGTTAGGGACTGCAAGCTGGCAGATTGCCTATTCGTTTCGTCCGATGAAGCAAAACGCGGATAACCGCGACCGCGGTCGTCTGCTGCCGTGGCTGATGTTTCCGGTAGGCGCAGAGGTAGGATTTTCATCGGCCGGTGCGGGGGCTCTGGGTAGCGCGGCACTTCTGAGTCTGACACCGCTTATCCCGGCTCAGGTTGTGGGAACGGACATTGCGTTCGGCTTTATCGTTTCGCTTATCGGGAGCGGCGCGCATTGGTTTACAGGGAGCGCCAACAACCTGCTACTGCTGCAATTGATCGCGGGAGGCGTCGCCGGCGCTGTCGGGGGGACCATGCTCAGCACACGCGTTCCACGCCGACCACTGCGTCTTGCGTTGTGGGTCTGGTTACTTATTCTCGGAGGACAATTCCTGCTGAACAGCTATCGGAACACCACCACGCCGCAGAAGCAAACTACAGACGAGCTACACAGAGAGCACGTGAGTCAGGCTACCGGTTTCAAGTTACCCCTGGCTAAATAGACGGGCAGCACACTGATAGGTCGGAAAGGTGCTGCCGAACATAGGAATGCCTCGAGCACCAGCTTCTTGTTCCGACCCTGCAGTGTGTGACTCATGGCTACTTTTCCGGTTACTTCACTTGCTCAGAGTTTTGATCCGCCGTCCACGGGAATGCTTGCCCCTGTAATCCAGCGCGCGCCGTCCGATGCGAGGAAAGCAATCACGTCGGCGACGTCCGATGGCTGGCCGATGCGCTTGAGCGCCTGCATAGAGAGCGTCAAACCGCGGCCTCCCTCAGTCTTGGTGAAGTTGGACATATCAGTTTCGATGACTCCGGGAGCAACGCCATTTACGCGGATCCCACGCGGGCCAAGCGTCGCCGCCCAGTGCTTGACCAGCGTGTCGAGCGCTCCCTTGGTGGCTGCATAGGCGGGGATCGATGGGGCTCCCGGCTGTCCGGGATTGCCAGGCACGGCATGCGAGGCAAGCGACGAGACGAGGATAATGTTCGATCCCTCGCTGAAGAGCGGCAATAGCTCCTTCACAAGAAAGAATGGGCTGCGCACGTTAGTGGCGAAGAGGTTGTCGAAATCTTCTATGGTGTGATCTTCGATGGCCGCGGCTTTCGAGATGCCGGCATTGGATACGAAGATGTCGAGATGCTCGCCTAGGATGGCGCGGACCTGCTTTGCAAGCACGGCCGCGCCATCCGGAGCTGACAAGTCTGCCTGCGCCGCGTCAGCGTGTCCGCCTGCGGAGCGGATCTCTGAAACAAGCGCGTCGGCTTCGGCAGCGGCACGGCCGTAGTGAACGATGACGCGCGCTCCAGCATTGGCAAGCGCGAGGGCGGTGGCGCGGCCGATGCCGCGGGATGCCCCGGTAATAAGTGCGGTTTTATACGCAAGACTGGTCATTTCTCAGACTCCCTGGATTAAGACGACTCGATACGTTGAGCCTTTGAAGCGATGCTCGCGCACCTTGCGGTATTCCGGGCCGTCGTACCAGACCTTCGCTGCCTCGATGCTTGGGAACTCGAGGATCACAGTGCCTTCCGTCGAATCTCCTTCCAGATCTTCATGCCGTCCGTAAAGGGCAAGAATCTTGACCTCGTGGACGGCGAGCGTCGCTGGCACCTCTTTCGAGTAAAGGTTGAGCTCGTTCTGATCAAGCGTCTTGTCGCGCGTAAAAACCATGTATGCACTCATAGCGATCTCCGTTTCAGTTTGTGAGCGTTGAGTAACCTCCGATTACCTCGCGCCACTATTGATGAGAAGTTCCGCACCGGCGGTTGATTCAGCATAGAACGGATAGTCGGTGTAGCCGCGCGCATCGAATGTGTAAAAGGTGTTGCGATCATATGGCGTGAGGGGGAGGTCTTCGCGAATTCGCCGGGGCAGATCAGGATTCGATACATAGTGACGGCCGAAGGTGACCGCATCGGCGTCTCCTTTTTCAACGATCGCTTCTGCTGTCTCGGGCTCAAAGCCGCCAGCGGCCAGGATCTTGCCCTTGAAGATCTTCCTCAACTGCTGGGACGCGACCGGAGCCTGCCCTTCCTGGATCACGACATTGCCCTTCACTCGGGGCTCGATGATATGGAGGTAGGCAAGGTCGAACTCGTTCAGATTCTCAGCAACGTAGGAAAACAGGGCCTGCGGATGGCTATCCGACATACCATTCCAAGTGCCGCCGGGGCCGATGCGGACCGCAACCTTGTCACCTCCCCACACGGAAATCATTGCGCTCAAAACCTCAAACAAAAGGCGCGAGCGGTTCTCGATCGATCCTCCGTATTCATCGGTGCGCTTGTTGCTGCCATCCTGAAGGAACTGATCTATGAGATAGCCATTCGCTGCGTGCAATTCCACGCCGTCGAAACCCGCAGCTTTGGCGCGAAGAGCCGCCTTGCGGTAGTCTTCGACGATTCCGGGAATTTCCGAGGCGGCAAGCGCGCGATGCGGCGATGGCTGAACCCAGCCGCTCGGTGCGGACACCAGCTTCGAGGCATCGTTCCAATAGGCTGGATTGACAGAGGCCGAGACGGGCGTTTCGCCTCCGGTCATCTCGACATGCGAGGAACGGCCGGTATGCCATAGCTGCGCGAACATGTGTCCGCCCCTGGCGTGAACGGCGTTGACGATCTTTTTCCAGCCTTCGACCTGATGATCTGTGTAAAGACCCGGGGCACCCAACCATCCGCGGCTGGTGACGGAGATGTTGGTGGCCTCCCCGATAATGAGGCCGCCGTCAGAAGCTCGTTGCGTGTAATACTCGGCCATTAGATCGCCGGGAATGGAGTTGGGCTGAACAGACCTCGAACGCGTGAGTGGAGCCATTACCACCCGGTGCTTCAACTGCATGGCCCCAAGTTGAAGGGGAGTGAACAGCTTCTTCTCGGCTGCCTTGTTCATATCGAACCTCAATTCTGCTGGCTTCTTTTTACAGATACGATACATACCGTATCCATCGCGCTTTATTTGATACACCGTGTACCATTTCGGACTCAGGCGATTGCGCTTTTTCGCCAAGGAGCGTCATGCGATCCGGAGAAGGTCAACAAGAGGTGCATTCTGTCCGAGGAGGACGGCCGCGAAATCCCCGGATTCGACAGGCGATCCTGAAGGCGGCAGTGGATCTGGTGCTCGAGAATGGTTTTAAGGTGCTCAGTATGGATGCGATTGCCGGCAGAGCCGGAGTTGGACGCATGACGATCTACCGCCGCTGGCCGAACAAGGCGGCGATCATCATGGACGCATTCGTAGCACGAGTGGATCCGAACACGCTTTTTCTGCCATCCAGGACTTATCTCGAGAGCATCCGGCTGCAAATGCGCACGATGGCCAAGGTATTCCGCGGCAAGGATGGAACGCTCATCCGAGCCCTGCTGGCGGAGGCACAATTCGACCCCGAACTTGCCACCGCCCTTCGCGAAAGATGGACGATGCCCCGGCGAAGAATGGCGATCGCCTATTTTGAGGAAGGTATGCGAAAAGGATTTCTGCGACCGGACGTGGACCCCGACGCCATGATCGACGTCCTTTATGCTCCGATCTACTACCGCCTGCAGATGGGAATCGGGCCGTTGACCGACGCATACATCGATGAGATATTCGAGCACGCGATGAAGGGGCTGAGGAAGTTATAAATGCCAACTTGCCGGCCATCTTTCGACAGCCTTGTTCGGATCGTACGGTCGCCGCGCTGATCCCGGCTTTGTCCGCCTCTGCCTCACGCTCTGCCTTCATCGGCTTCCCTCGTCTTTTTTCGCCTGTGCTTCCATCAGCGCCATCCTCAGCTGCTCGTTTTTGATGAGCAGCTGGCAGATCCATTCCTGCAAGCTTCGCAGCCGGCACTGCCACTCCTCATGCAGGGCTTCAATCGATATCTCCGATCGATAGGCGGCAATCACCGGCCCCGGAATCGAAAGGAGAGGATCGGCTTGCAGGAGTGTTTCTCCACTTAGCTGGATGTTCATGTTGACCTCCGGTGAAAATTTGCGCTTGAGGCAGTACTGCTCTTCAGGTGGTCTTTCCAGCCGCTCCGCATTGGTGCCGGACCGAAGACGTCAGGAGCGTTATGCACATTTGAAGACACTATGAAGCAGATTTCGAAGCTTTGCATCCCGCGAAGGAATGGATTTTCCATGCTTGTGACTGGGCGTCATCGGGTACCCCTAGCGAGGGGGTAACCTCATATAGGTTTTAGCGGCGAGGCAACGTCGACTTCCGCAAACACCAATTACGCAAACCTAAAACATTACATACGAGGGCGACGGCTCTCAGGGATAATGATTTCGCGGCGCCCGAAGAGACGAGCGTCGAGTGAGAAGGCGCCTGGGCCCAGTAATACGAGTGCGCACGACATGACAGCGAGATCGACGGCAGTAAGGCCTTGCACGTGCCTGTCCGCTTCGCCGGCCAGGAGCATCGAAATGCCCGTCACAGCGTAGCCGATTGTTGCCGCAAAGCCGGCAACAGGAGTCAGGAAGCCGATAAGAACCATCAGCCCAACGACGACCGCAAGTAACGCCGTCCCCCAGACACTCAACGCACTCTCGCCGATTGCAGTAAGGCCGAACAATCCCTGGCCAATTGCGCTGAAGGCAACTGCAAGCCGAAGTAGAATGAGGCCGATTCCAGGCCATCCGTCCGGGAAACTGGAAAATAACTTCTGCAGCCGAAGCCTCCTCGGCGGGAAGAACGCGCTCCCGATGAGGCTAGTCTCGATGATCCGGAATTGAATCCCCAGATCGAGTGCTTTTTTCTCGCCACTTAAATGGCCTACTACTTAAGTAGGTGAGTGGACTAGAGTTGTATGATTCCGCGCCTGATGGCGATCGCGACGGCCTCGGTGCGGTCGCCCGCCCCTAATTTCTCCATGATGTGCTTGATGTGTCCCTTGACCGTCTCCTCGGAGATGAAGAGCAGCGCCGCGATGTCGCTGTTGCGATTCCCTCCGGAAATCTTCTCAAGGACCTCGATTTCGCGCTTGCTCAAAGCGTCAGAGCCGAAGTGTTCCGCAAGATGCGCTGCAACCTCGGGCGGAATTTGTTTCTTCCCGGCATGGACCCTGCGGATCATCTCCACGAGCTGTTTCCGGGGCATGCTCTTGAGCATGTATCCCTGTGCTCCGGCCTCGAGAGCACGCTGGATCTCGGCATCTCCTTCAAAAGTCGTCAGCATGATGACGCGAGCATTTGGGAACTCGGTGCGGATCGCGATCATCGCGTCAATGCCGCCAATATCAGGCAGCCGGAGGTCCATCAGCGTTACGTCCGGGCGATGTTCCCGGAAGCCGGCGATAGCGTCGCGCCCGCTTGCCGCCTCTGCGATCAGAAGCATATCGGGCTCATTTTTGATGACAGCCGCGATTCCCTCGCGCATTAGCGGATGGTCGTCAACGGAGAAGATTCGAATCCGAGAAGGGGCGCTCACTTATCTGCCTGCTTCCTTTTGGAGGTAGCGGAACTTTCAAATTTTTCCCTGCGGAGCCAGGGCAGCCATTGCGATATTGGACCACGGGACCCGCTCTCGAAGGCGATCGCGCTGGGAACCGTCAATTCAACCTCGGTCCCGGCGCCAATTCGGCTTCGGAGCTTGAGACTGGCCCCGATGCCTTCGGAGCGTTCCCTCATGCCCGAGAGCCCCCAATGGCCATCCCGACCCGAATGAAGCACCTGAGGATCGATCCCACGGCCATCGTCGCGCACCAGAACTCTCAGGTGCCCGCTCGCATATTCTACTTCGACCTCGATGCTGTTTGCCTGGGCATGTACAAACGCATTCACCAGTGCCTCGCGCCCGATGCGGTATACCTCGTCGCGGATGATGGGACGGACAGGACGCGCAGTGTTATTTGTGATCACGCGATATCCGATGTTGTCGTCGAGTGTGAACTCCTGCCGCACTCGTGAGAATGCCATCTCCAGACTGCGGTTCTCCGCCTCGGTAGTACGCAGTCCGCGCAAGGCGTTTCTGCCTTCTTCAGTAACTTTTCCCATCAACTCCAGGACTCGTCTCAAAAGCGGCTTGACCGGAGAGTTCTTGGGTAGCTGGTCCTCGGCCACATCCAGTTGAAGGGAAGCGCTCAGGACGCCCTGAAGCAGGGTGTCGTGTAGTTCCTGCGCAATTCGCGTTCGTTCCGCAAGCCGCTCCTGAAAACGCATATTCAGTCGCCTGGTCATCTGATACATGCGCAGACGAAAGATGGCAACGATCACCAGAACAGCCACGGCTACGCACAGGAGTCGAAACCACCAGGTTTGCCAGAACGCGGGCTCGATGATGAAAGATACAGCCGTCTCCGGTCCATTCCAAAGGCCATTGCTATTCGAAGCAACGACGTGGAAGCGATAAGAGCCCGGCCCGAGGTTGTTGTAAGAGACCTGCCGGGAGGCGACGATCTCGCTCCATCCGTGATCGGTGCCATCGAGCTTGTAGCGGAAGCGAATCCGTTCGGGCGCAGCAAGATTGCCCCCTGAGTAATTAAAGACGATGCTTTCAACTCCGGCTGGAAGCCTGAGCGGATTCTGCAGGTTCAGCTGATCTCCGCCAGCCGACACCGACTCGATCCGAACGGTGGCGGAGACGGAGTTGTCGATGGCGGCCTTAGGGTCGGCGACAGACAATCCACGATTCAGCGAGACCCAGATGCGGCCGTGTGGATCCGAGACAATGGTGCGATCGCGACCGACCCCTTCGGCTCCAAGAAGTCCGTCGCTCATTCCGTAGCTTTGGACATCGGTCTCCTCGAGGGATCCGTTCAAGAGCCGATCACGATTTACCTGGAGCACGTGATCCGAGGTTGAAAACCAGAGCGAGCCCATCCCATCCTCGGCAATGCCGTAAATCTGCTCTCGCAACGCCTCAGGCAGCTTCTGCGGCACGTGGATATGGCCGATGGATAAGAATGCCAGACCAGCGGAGGTTGCGATCCAGAGGACATGCTTTGAGTCCTCGAAGATGGTTCTCACGCTCGAAGCAGGCAGGCCATCTGCAGCAGAGCGATTTGTCCAGCGGCCGTTCGCAAATGAAGCAAGACCGGCTGGCGTTGCCAACCACATCGCGCCGTCGAAGCCTTCGACGATGGAATTGATGGTGTTCGCCGGGAGTCCTTGGGCTTCAGAGAAATTGGTGAATTTGCCATCGGCCAGCCGGCTCACGCCGGCGCTCACGGTTCCAGCCCACACGGTTCCGTCGCTGTTGCGATGGACAGAATACACGCTGTCCTGGGCCAGACTGTCCGCCCGCGTGTATGTGCGGGCGGTGAACGAGTCGCCGTTTGCGGTCAGCACGGTAAGACCACCACTCTGCCTACCTACCCAGACCTCGTCTTTGCCGCCGCTGATGGAATAGACAACATCGTGGTCCAGACCGTCAATTGTTATTTGACTGACTCGCCCATCCCTCATCCGATAGAGTCCGCCAGAGAGCGGCGCAAACCACGTCCAGCCGTCTGAGCCGACATAGACAGGGCCGTTGCTGTCTGCAGGCAGGCCCTGGGCGGTTGAAAATGTGGAGAACATCCCATCTCGCAACCGTTCGATGCCTTGCGGGCCCCCAAGCCAAAGGCTCCCGTCCCGGTCTTCATAGATTGCAGTAACTTCGCTTCCGGGTCCGGGTTTCAGCTGATCGACGGAAATCGCGCCAGAGAGAGCGATGCGGACAATGCCATGATTCGTTCCGATCCAGACGTTTCCGTTGTGATCCCTGGCCATGGCCAGAATCTGAAGTTGTCCGACCGGTGTTGCCAGTTCCTCCGCCGTGAGGCTCTTGCCATCCCAATGCTGGAGTCCGTGGTCGGTTCCGATCCATAAAGCGCCATTGACTGCGGGAAGCAGGGTTTTGATCTTCGAATCGTCGGATTCCTCGGCAAGTTTGGAGAGGTGCCCCTGGCTTATGCGCGAGAGTCCATTGTCCTGCGTGCCCAGCCAGATTCGGCCGTCGCGAGTCACCGCAAGCGAGATGACAATGCCCGGTTGGTCTTCGGTTCTCACGACGGTTTCCAGCCGGCCATTACGATAGCGGAGCGTACGGTCGCCTAGCCCAGAAAGAAGCACCGCACCTTCGTTATCGAGCGTCATGGCGGTCATGGTGATGTCCTGCAAGTCGAGGCGGGCGGCGACATCCTCAAATTTTCCGTTGCGATACAGAAGGAGGCGCGGACCCTCGAGACGAATCCACAGGTTTCCTTCATCGTCGGAAAGCAGCCCGCGGACAGGACCAGTGGGAGTCCCGTCTGGCAGCGGCTGTTGAATCATCTTGAAGTTATAGCCATCAAAACGGACCAGGCCTCTTTCGGTTCCAATCCACAGATAACCGTCACTCGACTGGCTGATGGCGTAGATCGCTCCGCCAAAAAAACCCCGGTCTGGCCCCCATTTGTCGAGGACATATTGTGAGATTGTCCTGTTGGGATCGAGAGCGAAGGCTGACTTCACCAGGCAAATGACTACAAATCCCGCCAGCAGCCACCCGCGCAACCACTGACCTGGAGCCATTCGTTCACGGCAGGAATTCGAATTTCTCAATGACAACCTCGACAGGTTGCTGAGATGAGTTTCTGGAGTGACGGAAGTCGTAGAGGTCGATGTGGGCTGCCTCGTTTGCAGGAATCGGGATGCCTGAGGTGAACTCATGCTCGCTCACCGTGGGTGAGCCGGCGCTCAAGCCTGAACCACGCACAGTCTTGAAAGAAGCCCGGCCAGACTCCCATCGAAACATATGGGTAAGGACTCCGTCTGGCGCCATGAATCGGGCGACGTTTTCAGGAACATAGAATGGCTGGACGACAAATTGCGCGTTCTTGCTGGCCGGATTACCCCATCGGCTTAATTCAATGTCCAGTTCGGCACGGACGTCATCGGTCCGCAGGTCATCTATTGTATATAAGCCCAAAACACCGGACGGGCTCAGATGACCGGTGTCCTGCACTACGAAGATGTAAGAACCATAACCGAGACTGCGGGTCATGCTTACCTCCGCGCACGTCCATTCGCCGTCACTCTGCTGCATGCGCAAATGGAGATAGCCCTTTGCGTCGACCCATGCGTTCTCAGGGTCATATGCGTTGGGCTCACCTCCCCGGTCGTTGCTTGCAGTTCGGACGTTCCAGTCGTATCCACTGAAGTGAATTAGCTTCGAAACGACGGGAGCGACCGGTTTGCCCTGGACGGTGACGACCGCCAGGACGCCATCGCCTACCACTGGCAACTTAGCGACCTTTGAGGTGGGCCGGTAGCCGGGTGCGACCAGGAGGGCCGCATAGTCGGTGCCAAGATGCGTCGAATTCCTCCACGTCGAATCGGGCTGGATGTTGGTGAACGGATGGTTCGCAAAAGGCTGAATCCACCAGATGCCACTGCGCGCGTAAAGAACGACCTGTTGCCCGGGCATGAAGCCGGTTACCCGTCCCTCGATATACCCCATTTGCGCCGGGCCTCCCGCATTGGCCGCGGGCACCTGGGTGATCTGGAGCGATGATTTGGGTGACGCGCTCGGCGAGTGGCAACCTGCAAGCAGAAGGATGCCAACCGCGAGAAGGATATTCGCCAGGCGCTTGCTAGATCTGGAAGGAAAACGGGAAAAGAGCATAGGCTTTCGAATGTTCACAGTAGTGAGAGCACAACAGACGCGAATGACCCGGGGATCCAATTTCCACAATGAAAGCATTGCAGCACGGGAGCGATTGCACAAGGTCTGCGGGTTGTCGATTCTGTTATGAATGAAGACGCCTATTGAATTTTGGCTTGTCGGCCCATATGCTGTCCCAGCGGAGCATTCGGCGCGTGAATCAAACTTTGCTGTCGCTACCTCTTTCCGCCAGGCCAAAGCCGAGACGTATCGACTGCGCGATCGCACGATCCCTGTCGTGTCTAGCCTTGTTGTTGTTGGCGCTTGGTGCTGTCGGCCAGAACCCCGATCCGCTGGCTGCATTGCATGAGTCCTTTGCCCACCCTCCGGACGACAGCCGGATCATGATGCGCTGGTGGTGGTTCGGGCCCGCCGTGACCAAGCCGGAGTTGCAGAGAGAGCTCGAACAGATGAAAGCCGCCGGCATCGGCGGTGTCGAGGTTACGACGCTCTACCCGCTCGCTGTGGACGATCAGTCGACGGGATTCCGTAACCTGCCGTTTCTCTCCGACGAGCACATCGACGCGCTGCGCTTTGCTGCAGAGCAGGCGCGGCGGCTCGGCCTGCGTGTCGACATCACGCTCGCCAGCGGATGGCCATTCGGGGGGCCTCACATACCAGTGACTGAAGCGGCGGGCGAGCTGCGGAGCGAAATCGTGCCGATATCGGCCGGCTCTGATTCGGTTGCCGTTCCGTATATAGCCGCTGGCGAACGCTTCCTCGCCACGTTTGTTGTCCCCGGCGCGATGTCGAATCAAGATCTGGGAAAAGCGGTTCGCGTGTCCGATATTCGAAACGGGCGGCTGTCCGTGGCTCAGAAATCCGAGCCACAAACCGCACTCTTCTTTATCTCCAGCCGGACAGGCATGACGGTGAAGCGGCCGGCGGTGGGGGCGGAAGGATTTGTCCTAGATCATTACGACTCGCGGGCAATAGCCACACACCTGCAGTTCGTGGGCGATCGCTTGCTGCAGGCCTTCGGAGACCATCCTCCCTACGCCGTCTTCAGCGATAGTCTGGAGGATTACGGCTCGGATTGGACTCCTGATCTACTCGAGCAATTCCGGCGGCGGCGCGGTTATGACCTCGAACCTTACCTGCCGGCCCTGATCGGGGACATCGGACCGAAGACAACGGCGATTCGTCACGACTGGGGACGCACGCTTACGGAACTCGCGAATGAGAATTTTCTTGAACCGCTGCACGCCTGGGCGCTACAGCACCACACGCTGCTGCGGTCGCAGTCGTACGGATTTCCGCCGGTTACGTTGTCGAGCAATCGGTTCGAGGACCTGCCTGAAGGTGAGGGCAAAGCGACACTGCTGATGTGGCGCGAGTTCTCCGATACACGCTGGGCGGCATCTGCCGGTCATCTGTTCGATCGCCCGGTGATTTCGTCGGAGACGTGGACGTGGCTGCACTCGCCGGCTTTCCGGGCCACGCCACTGGATATGAAGGCCGAAGCGGATCTCCACTTCTTACAGGGAATCAATCAGCTGGTGGGCCATGGGTGGCCTTACTCGCCAGATTCCGCAGGCGAGCCGGGCTGGCGAATGTATGCAGCGGCAGCGCTGAACGCTCACAATCCGTGGTTCCCGGTGATGCCGGAGCTCACCGGATATCTGCAGCGGGTGAGCTTCGCACTGCGCCAGGGAAAGCCCGCTAACGACGTGGCTTTGCTGCTACCGAATGATGACGTGTGGGCCTCGTTCAAAGCGCGTGTGAGTAAGGGTAAGCCGGTTATCTCCACCGGCGGATTTGACGAGACAGGCTCCAATGTCACCATCGACGAATCGATGGGGAACTTTCTCGGCAAGGAAATCGTCGGGCAGATTCTTGATGCCGGGTTCAATCTGGACTTCATCGACGCGGATGCGATCGATCAGGTTGGCATCCCATACAAAGCTCTCGTTCTGCCCGGAGTCGATCGCATTCCGCCAGCCACCTATGCGAAGATCCTGGACTATGCGAAACGTGGAGGCGTGGTGATTGCCTCGCGCTACGTGCCATCCACCGCACCCGGGCTCGCGAACGCCGAACGCGATGGGGCTCGCATCCAGGAAATCTCGCAATCGCTCTTTCACGGGGAGATCAGTTCGGCACACTTTGTGGAGCAGGACGATCAAGTCGGCGGAGCGCTGGCGAAGGCATTGCAGCCCGATATTGTGCTGTCGCCCGCGACACCCGAGATCGGGTTCATCCATCGAAAGCTTCGAAATGGAGATCTCTACTTTGTCGCGAATACCGACAACCACGTGAAGACCGTAACGGCGAAGTTTCGCAATACCGCCAAGCACGCGGAGTTCTGGGATCCACTTTCAGGGGCGGTTTCCGGCGTTGCCGATCCCACTAATTTGCAGCTTGAGCTGGAGCCTTATGGATCGCGGCTGATCTTCTTCTCCGACAGCGCCACAGCGGAACAGCAAACGCGCCCTCGAGGAGTGACAAAGGAAGTCGATCTCTCACATGGATGGCAACTAAGCTTCGCCGGTAATCAGGAGACCAGCGAAATGCCGGATCTTCATTCCTGGACCGATGATTTACGATTCATCTACTATTCGGGGCTGGCGACGTACCAGAAGACATTCGATCTGCCGCCGGCCTATTCGGCTCCCCGTGCGAGCGTGATTCTCGACTTCGGTCCGGGTACGACGGCCGAGAAGCCGTCTCCACTCGGCGACCCCAACATGCGCGCCTATCTCGAGAGCCCAGTGCGCGAGGCCGCCCAGGTGTACGTCAACGGCCAGTTCGCCGGCGCGGTCTGGAAGCCGCCGTATCGGGTGGATCTCACCCAGCATATTAAGCCCGGGCAAAACGTCATTCGCGTGATAGTCGGAAACACCGCCATCAATGAAATGGCCGGTAAAGCACTACCCGATTACCGCCTGCTAGGAGATCGCTATGGCGTGCGCTTCATCCCGCAGGGCATGGACAACCTGCAGCCGCTGCCCTCGGGCATTACAGGCCCAGTGACTTTGATTGAAACGCTGCCGGGGCAGGAGCCGCGCTGAAAGAACTTTTCTCAAGGACGAAACCAGATGCAGAGAGTTGCGTTTCTCTTACGACTGAAAGAAGGGGCCGGACCGGCTTACGACGAGGCTCACAAAGCGGTGTGGCCGGCGATGCTGGACCTGCTGAAACGTGCGGGCATCTCAGATTATTCGATCTTTCGCCGGGATGAATTGCTCGTCCTGACCATGCGGGTTGAGGACTTCGACGCGACGTGGTCAAAGATCGACAACGATCCGGTGAATCTGCGCTGGCAGGAGGCGATGTCAGCATTCTTTGCGCCGCTTAAAGGCCTTCGACCGGGCGAGCGCTTTCCCATGATGGAAGAAGTCTTCTATCTTCCCTAAAGCGCGAATTACTGACCACCCGCAATGGTGAATGAATACGAGCCCGCCGGCAGCAGATAGATCGTTTGACCGCTGGTCTCGCCGACAGCATGAATTTTGCTGCTCTTCGTGATCGCGGTTCCGTCGAGCGAATACTCGCTCTGCTGGCGGGCGTTCAGAGGCAGCTGCGCGGTTGTGTTCGGAGGGATGGTGACATTCCACTGCACGGTTGATCCTTTCATCGACCACGAGGAGCGTATGTCGCCATAGTGTGATGCATAGCGGAACTGCAGGCCTCCAAGGCCAGAGTCGAAGTTCGGATGCAGATAAATGGTGTGGAAGCCGGCGTCTGCATCTGAGGCGTCGATACCTGCTGCATAGCTGTAGATCCAGTCGGCTACCGCGCCGTAGGCGTAATGGTTGTAGGAGTTCATGCTGGGATCGCCGCGCATCTGGTCGCCGTTCCAGCGTTCCCACATCGTGGTGGCTCCATGGCCGACGAGATAACCCCAGGAAGGATATTCCGTGTTCAGCAGCAGCCAGTATGCGACGTCAGCATGACCGGTATCGACGAGAACTGCCAGCAGATAAGGCGTTCCGAGGAAGCCCGTACCCAGCTTCCGTCCATTGCCCTGAATTTTGGCGACAAGTCTGTTGCCGACGGCGTCGCGCAGAGAATCCGGAACGAGCCGCATGTGTAAGGCGAGAACGTATCCGGTTTGCGTATCGCCGCCCTTGCTCTTCGCATTTGGATTGTTGATCGCGCCGAAGGGCGAGGGCCCGTTGTCTGCGCCGTCAATGAATCCGTCGGCGTGTATGAAGGTGGTTTGAAACGCTGACTTGATCTTCTCGAACAGATCGGCGTACTTCTTCTCGTCGTCGGCGCGACCCAGTGCGTGTGCCATCTGCTTCATCAACGTGACGTCGTAAGCCCAGTACGCGGTCGCGACCAAGGGCTGCTTGGTGGGTCCTTCAGGCGAGAGCCAGTCACCGAAGGGGATGCCGGACTTCCTCCAGATGTAATCGGGGCTCTCCGCCTGGATCGCGGCGAGGTATTTCTCCATCGCGTCCCAGTTCTGCTCGATGGTTCGCGTGTCTCCAGATTGCAGCCACGAGGTCCAGGGAATGATGACGCCGGCGTCGCTCCAGCCCGCACCGAAACCGGGGTTGGGAGTGGAAGTGCCCGGAGCGAAGATTCCGAACATCGGCGTTCCGGCCTGGGTTCCGCGAATATCTCCCGCGAACTTCTTCGAGAATTGCGAAAGGTCCATATCATACGAGGCAGCACGCCAGAACACCTGCGCGTCCGCGGTCCAGCCGAGCCGCTCGTCACGCTGCGGGCAGTCGGTGGGCACGCCGACAAAGTTGGATCGCTGTCCCCAGAGAATGTTGCTCCACAGCTGGTTGATCATGGCACTCCCGGTGTGGAGGTCAACTGTAAGTGGCGCGTCGCTATGGAATGCGACAGCCGTGACCGACCCGATCGCTGGCTTTGTCTTCAAGCCGGTCAACTCGACGTAACGGAATCCGTGGAAAGTAAAAAGCGGCTGATAGTCCTCTGTGCCCTTGCCGGAGAGCACATACCGGTCGGTGGCCTTGGCGGTGCGGAGATTTTCGGTGTAGATGGTGCCGTCTGAGTTAAGTACTTCCGCAAAGCGCAGTCGTACTTCAGTGCCCGCCGCGCCCTGCACGCGCAGGCGCGCAACTCCGGCCATGTTCTGTCCGAAGTCAAAGACGTATACGCCGGGCTTTGGGGTTGTTACGGATTTCGCTTTCAAGACGCGATCGACACGAATGGGCTGGAAATCCTGGGCGATGATCGCAGGCTCGTGCGGTTCGATTACCTCAACCGGATTCCACTTATCGTCAGAGAATGCAGCGGTGCTCCATCCCGGCTTCTCGAGTCGTGCGTCGTACGTTTCGCCGTCGTAAATTTCGGCTTTCAGGATTGGCGATATGTCGGCCTTCCAGGTTGCATCGGTCGCGACCCACTCGACAGAACCGTCAGTGTGCTCGACGCGCAGTTGCGCCTTCAACGCGGGCGGAGTGCTTCCGTAATTGAAAGGCTCCTGCAGCCACTGCAACGGAGTGCTGTACCACCCGGGCGCGAGGTAAACGCCGATCGCGTTGCCGCCGGACTTTACATCGGCCGTAACATCGTAGGCCTGATAGACAACCCGGGCGCGGTAGTCCGTCCAGCCGGGCGACAGAATTTGATCTCCGACAACCTTCCCGTTGATCCAGAATTTGTAGGCTCCCATCGCAGTCGCGTACAGCCGGGCAGAGCGGATCGGCTTCGCGAGCTCAAACCCTTTCCGGAACATCTTTACCGGACCATTCGGCCACGGCCTGCCTACATCGGCCGACCGCGAGGGATCATTCGACACATAGCGGACGGCGTTTTTCCATGATGACTCCTCGAAAGATGGCGCATTCCATCCCTGCGGGGCGTTGAGCATGGCCTTCCAGCTCTCGTCGCTGCGAATCAGCTTGACCGAGCCGTCAGCCATTTCGATGTAGAGGCAGGCACTCATAGGAGTGGTGCTCACGGTGGCGGCAGTGAAGCTACTGCCAGTGCTCGTCGCATAAAGAGTCACCTCGACGGCGAGCAGATTGCTTCCCTGCTGCAACTGCGGCGTGACGTCTACTTCCCTGTAGCTTTTCCATGGCGTCTGCTTCCAAGGCGGCAGAGGCTCGGCTGCCAGCACCTGTTTTCCGTTCATCCAAGCCGACGCGGTGTCTTTGCCAGTGACATAGAGATGGACGCTGCGCACCGCGAAGGGCAGCGTGAACTCATAGCGGAAATCGTGCTGCGTATCGGAGCCCTTCGCGCCGGTGCCACCGTCGTTGGTGATCCATAGTGCGCCCGATTCGCGAATAGCCTTCTCTTCGGGCTGCTCGAAACTGATCCACTGACCGTGCCATTCGGCCGGTTGCATCAAGCCGCTTTCCCACCAGGTCACATCGCTGGCGGGATACGGATTTCCGTCCGTGTCCCACACCTTTACTCGCCAGTAGTAGCGCTGCTCGGGCTTGAGTGCCGGCCCGGCATACACCACCCCGACCGACTTGTCGGATGAGACGCGGCCGCTGTCCCATACGTCCGCGTTGCCGCCCAGCAATAGCTCTGATTTGGTTGCTACCAGCAGCTGATAGGCTGTCTGTCGGGCTGCAAAGCGGTCATCCTGCAATTGCCACGAGAGTTGAGGCTGCGGCGTATCCAATCCGATCGGCGTGACCATCGAGTCGCACTTTAAGTTGATCGGCTTTTGCGCGGCTACTGCCGCATTGACCGCGCCCGGCGCAGCAAGAAATATGGCGACCGCTGTGACGGAATGGAGGTGCCTGAAAGCTTGTCTCAGGCGCAGAAGCGCCAAGGCGCGGCTAATTTCCATGCGTAGACACTATCTGCGAAAGAAAGAACGAGTGTCAATAGGAAATTTGTGTATGATTCGAACGTACCGCGGCCATGTGTGGCCCTTTTAATTTCGCCTGCGCATGCCAAGCGACACCCTGAGAGAGGAAGCAATGACAAAAAGATACAGGCTGGCCGGATTCATCACCGCACTCATCGCGACATCCTATGCAGGAGTTCAGGCCACACAGGAAAAACCCAATACCGTCGTCGTGGATTGGAACAAGTTGTGCTCGTCTCGAAATCCACTCCGACGCTGCAGGTGATGGTGAATCCGATGCTGCGGCAAGGCTCGTCGATTCACGACGGATCATTCGCGGCGCTGCAGCAGCTTGGTGCAGATTATGTGCGATATGTCCCGTGGGAACCTTACCCGAAGCACGCGGTTGCCGAACTCGATCCTCCCACGAAGGACGGGACCTCGTGGAACTTTCGCTTATCGATCCGATGACCAGGGACTTCCTCGATGCCACCGCCGGGCACAGCACGGTGATGAACTTCAGCACGATCCCGGTGTGGATGTTCAAGACTGATCAGCCGGTGAAATATCCTGACGATCCGAACCAGGCCTTCTGGACGTATACGCAGGGCACGGAATTTGTCGATCCGTCTGGCAAGCAACTAGGAGACTACTTTGCTCGTCTGGTCAGCTGGTACACGAATGGCAGATTTAGGGACGAGAACGGCAAGCAGCAGTCGTCGGGATACCACTATCACTTTCCCATCTGGGAAGTCTTGAACGAAATTGATTTTGAACATCAGACAACGCCGGAGCAGTACAACGAGCGCTATGATGCGATCGTCAGCGCAATCCAAAAGTTGAGCCCGGATACAAAATTTATGGGGTTGGCGCTCGCCATGCCGCAGAACGATCCTAAGTGGTTCGAGTATTTTCTCGATCACTCGCATCACAAGCCGGGCGTGGCTATCGACTACGTCTCCTATCATTTCTACGCCAGCCCCACCATCGACCAGAGTCTCGATGACTGGCAGTACACCTTCTTCGATCAGGCCGACCGATTTATCACCAACGTCCGCTACATAGAAGCCATCCGCAAGCGACTCTCCCCTGCGACGAAGACAAACACGGACGAGCTTGGTGTCATTCTTCCGGCTGACGATCTCGAGATTCGTGACTCCGCCGCACATCCTGACCGCATTCCATCCCTTTATTGGAACGCGGCAGGCTCCGTGTATGCCTATCTCTTCATCAATCTGACTAAGCTTGGCATCGATGTCATCGGCGAATCGCAGCTTGTCGGCTATCCATCTCAGTTTCCCAGCGTCTCAATGATCGACTGGAAGAATGGCACACCGAACGCACGCTACTGGGTGCTCAAGCTGATCAAAGACAACTTCCAAACGGATTTGCCGACGGATCGAGTTGCTGCTGTGTCACCTCCGCGTTTGAAGGGTTTCGCAGGCGATCCGCTGACTGACTTCGGATGCGTTGGAACTCAGCCAACGCCTTGCGCTGCTCAGCTTCCCTGCTCAGCGAGGGGTCTCCTGCGCCAGCCTATACCACGCGGCAGAGTCTTCCGGATTAATCTCTACGGCTTTTCAAGGGGCGGCAGAGCCACCGCAGGTTTCTGAAGGGCCATCAAAGTAGCAGCAGGACCGACGTGTGCCTCTTCGAAGTTGGGATAGTTTGCAACCGCAATCTCGAAGTATTTCTGCGCATCTTCAAGTTGGCCGGCTTTGCGGTGAATCTCAGCCAATTCGTATGCTGCGTTTGCATTGCTCGGATCAAGTTGCAATTCCTGCTCGAACTCGGTGGCTGCCTCGATAACATCGGCGCCGTCTCCCTTTGCCTGCGCGCCGGCCAGCAGGGTACGGCCGATGCGGAAATGAATATTCGGGTGATTGGGATCGATCTTCAGCACTTCGCGGTATTCGCCGGCCGCGGCGTCAGTTGCTCCCTCGGCCTCCTCGGCTTCTGCGGCTGCGACAACGCTGCTATCCATGCACGCACGAATCTCATTTGCAGCCTTGCTCCCCGCTGCCGCGCCAGGCGGCTTCGCCGGATCGCCGCTACACGCACTGACAGTGTTCTGTTTTGAAACTATTTCCAGTTCGACAGAACAATGCAGAAGCGCTTTGAAGCGCGTCAAGCCTGCTTTTAGACGGAAATTGAAATTAGGCGCTATGGGCCGTAGCCAGTTAGAGCGTCTCTCCCTCGCGCACCATGCCCGCGGTAATCGCCCGGTGCTGCACGTAGTTATAGGGAGGAACGGCGTGGCCGCGGAGGATCGCAACCCCAAGCTGAATCAGCCGTGGGCCGTAGGTCTGCACCTGGTGAGAGATCGACCCGATGATCGGACTGGAAGGGTTCTTCATCTCTTCCATCACTTCGGGAATGCAATCCTGGCCGACGATGGCCACGTTTTTTTCGCGCTGGCTCTGCGTGGTGATTTGCAGCGCGCCCAGCGCGCTGGTGTCGGTCGCTGCCGCAACAAGAATGCGCTCGGTGCGCGGATGCCTCTTGAAGAAATCGCCAAGAACACGCGCGCTTGTCTCGCGCAGACCGCGGCCGTCGAGCCGGATGTAAGAATCGGCCGGGATGTCGGGCAGGAGCGACCGCACGCCCACGAATGCTCCATTAATGCGGCTCTGTACGAACGCACCCGCTTCGGCAACATCGAGGCCAACCACCCAGTCGGCCTTCGATTTCCACTTTGAAATCGCGTGCTGGGCAAGCATTTCCCCGGCCTCAAAGCCGACCTGATAGTTGTCCACACCGAAATAGGTTGCGTGTGGATGAGGAATGTCAATTGCGATCAACGGAATGCCCGCTCGCGCGATGATGTGGGCGATCGCCGGCGCCACTTGTTCCTCGATCTGAAACTCGACGATGAGGTCCACGCCTTCGGTGACAAATTCGTTTGCATTCTTGATCGCGGTGTCCGCGTCGTAACGATTGTCTCGTGTGACGAGTTCGATGCCGGAGGAAGACGCTGCCTCTTTAAGGCTGCGCGTCACCGCCTCGGAGAATGGCATTTCCGCACTCTGGCTGGCGAACCCGAATCGCATCTTCTTAGGCCGTGATACCAGCCGGTATGCGCCGTCCTGGGTCTGCGCAACGTAGCCACGATGAACAAAGGTTTTGAGGATCCGGTAAACGCTGGTCTTCGAAATCGCAGAGCGCTGGTAAATCAGCTCAAGGGTAAGGGGCTTTTTCTCGGCCTCAAGCAACTCGAGAATATCGAGAGCCTTGGAAAGGATGGGGATAAGATACAGCCGCTTGATCTTTTGTGGTGACAACCCGCGCCTCCGGTTGCGCGGATTATATCAATTTCCCTATTGGAAACCGATGTCAATCGACAGAATCCGGGTTCATTTAATCGAGACTTGGCGGTTAGCTCACGAGAATGACATCGAGAAATCGCGGCCCATGGACGCCTTTGATGCGGGTCATTTCAATATCCGCGGTTGCCGAGGGACCGGAGATGAAAGTGGTCGGCCGGGTCGCGTTTGGCCTCAAGCGGTCGAAGCACTCAGGCAGCGTTTCGACGACCTGCTCTGCAAAGAGTACGCAGAGGTGATAGTCGGGCAGCAGCGTGAGTGCGCGGCGTCCTTCTTTAGGTCCGTGCTGCAGCACGATGCTGCCGGACTCGGCGACGGCCACGGTTGCTGCCGTCAGAACTCCATCAAGTGATTCGATCTGCGCAGAGGACAACCGTCCGGTTTTGTCATCCGAATCCGGCGTCCATGAAATGCGCCCGTCCAGCCACTGCGCTGGAACTCGCAGTGGATGAACCATTCTCGATTTGCCGCCACTCAGAAGTACGTCCGCGATCTGTCGACCTAAATCAGCTTCAGAACAGCGGAATACTCTTGCGTCATATTCGCTCAGCCGTTCTTCAAGAAGCAGCAGCTTCTCTTCCGCGCCTAGTGCGCCGTTACGCGCGTAGGTCTCCGGCGCCGACGGCTCGCTGGCCTTTTTTTTGCCACGCAGCGCTGCCCGGACGCGGGCCAAAACCTCTTCCCTACTCACTATCGTTCTCTCTCCCGCCCGTTGCGGGTTCGCCACCAATCGCGAAACGTCTGTTCGGGGAAAGCTTCCAAATCGCGTCCCGCTGTCCATTGTCCGGCGAGTCCGGGAAGCTTGTGTACCCAGCCATCTTTGCCGACAAACGGCTTTTCGAGCACTCGCGCCATGCGTTGCGCACTCTCGAACCGATCATGACTGAGAAAGATTCGCGCCATCATTTTCATGCCGATTCGCTCCTGGCTCAGAATCGAACTCAGCTTCCCCTTATTCTTATCGACGACACGCGAACGCAGATAGACGAGAACTTCGGGAATATTTATTTTCACCGGACACACTTCGTAACACGCGCCGCACAGTGAAGATGCGTAGGGAAGGGACTGCGCATACTCCATTCGGTGAAGCTGAGGGGTGAGAATTGCGCCAATAGGGCCGCTGTAGACAGATCCGTATGCGTGCCCGCCGGTCTGGCGGTAAACCGGGCAGGCATTCAGGCAAGCGGCGCAACGAATGCACTGCAGAGTCTGGCGGGTCATGTCCTCGGCGAGCAAGTCGCTGCGTCCGTTGTCGAGCAGCACCACGTGGAGATTCTGCGGGCCGTCGCCGGGAGTAACACCCGTCCAGACGGAGTTGTAGGGATTCATGCGCTCGCCGGTCGCCGCCCTGGGCAACGTCTGCAGCAGCACTTCAAGATCCGAGAATCGCGGAATTACCTTTTCGATACCGGCGATCGAGATGAGCGTGTCCGGCAGCGTCAGGCACATGCGCCCGTTGCCTTCCGACTCCACAATGCAGATTGAGCCGGTTTCCGCCACCAGGAAGTTGGCGCCGCAGATGGCCGCATTGACCTCGAGGAATTTCTTTCGCAGGTACCGCCGCGCCGCCTCCGTCAACGCCGGAGGATCAGCGGTCAGTTCGGGCAGATGCATCTCGCGCGCAAAGAGTTCCCGTACCTGGTGCCGATTCTTGTGCAGGGCCGGAGCAATGATGTGCGAAGGCTGGTCCGCGCCAAGCTGCAGGATGAGTTCGGCGAGATCCGTCTCGAAGACGCGAACTCCGTCAGCTTCGAGACTTGGATTCAAATCGATTTCCGCCGTGGTCATCGACTTGATCTTGATGACGTCTTTTGCCTGCGCATCACGAAGCAGACCGATCACGATGCGCCGCGCCTCGTCTCCGTCAGAGGCCCAGTGCACATGGCCTCCCGCCGCTGTGAACTGCTTCTCGAACTGCTCGAGGTAAGAATCGAGATGCAGCAGTGCTTCCTGCCGAATAGCGGCACCGGCACTGCGAAGGGCCTGCCAGTCCGGCTTTTCCGCAACAAGCGCTGCACGTTTGCGCTGAATCACATCGGTAGCGTGGGCCACGTTTCTGCGTAACTGGGTATCCTGCAACAACTGAGCCGCTGCTTTCGGGAACGGTTCGGCCTTTCGCGGATCCAGCGTAACCAGGCTCATCGCACGGCCTCGGAGGCAAGTATTTCCGCGATGTGCATGGTTCGGACCGGCGACTTCTCGCGATGAAGCCTGCCCTGTATGTGCATCAGGCATGAGTTATCGCATGCGGTACAGACTTCGGCGTTCGTGCTCAAAACCTCGCCCAGTTTCTCGTCGAGCATTGCGACGGAGACTCCGGCATTCTTCACCGCGAAGGTTCCGCCGAATCCACAGCATCGGTCGGAGTTCTGCAGTTCGACGAGGTCGATTCCGCGGACCTTCCGCAGCAGGCGGAGCGGCTTGTCTCCGAGGTGAAGACTGCGCAGTCCATGACAGCTCGCGTGGTAGGTCACGCGGTGATGGAAATAGGCGCCCACGTCATCGAGCACCAGGCGATCCGTCAATAGCTCCGTAAGCTCGAAGACGCGCGGCAGCAGGCTGTTCACATCCGCGGCGAATTTCTCGTCACCGTTCTCGCGGGCAATTTCCGGGTAGAAGTCACGAATCATTGCTACGCACGATGATGAGGGTATGCAGATCGCATCCGCGTCCTGAAAAATCGAAACGAATCGCTTCGCTAGCGGATATGCTTCTCGCCGATATCCCGTGTTGAAATGCATCTGTCCGCAGCAGGTCTGTTCCAGCGGAAAATCGATGGTGTGTCCAAGCCGCTCCAGCAGAGAGACTACAGCCTTCCCGGTTCGCGGAAAGAGGGTGTCGTTGTAGCAGGTGATGAAGAGGGATATTCGCATGTCAGCAATAGCTCGAAGTGCCGAGAGCGGCGGCCCAGTGAGCGATTCTCTCCGGCGAATTTGGCGCGCCTTCCAGGCTGGCAAGCTGCACCGCGAAGTTTCCTACAGTTGAGCTCTCCGCAACGCCCCGGCAAACCTGCAGGCCGGTGGTCTCCGCGGTCAATCGGTTCAGGAATTGATTCAAGCTGCCTCCGCCCACGACGGCAAGCCTTTTGAGCCGCTTGCCTGTGAGCTCTTCTACATTTGAAAGCACGATAGCATATCGTTGCGCCAGACTATGAAAGATAAGGCTGGCGAACACGGGCATCGAGGCGGGGTGCTCCTCGATCGTCTGAAGCTGATTGCGTCGCAACTGGTCGTTGATGCGCGATGCCATATTGCCAGCAGCCCATAGCTCCGGATCGTCGACCTCCAGCAAGCCCTCCGGTCTATCCACCAGTTCGGCGGCGGCGACCAGCTCGGCCACCGGCCACGGATTCTCATCCGGACAAAGCTGATTCAGCGTTTGCTTGAGCAGCCACATACCATTTACGTTCTTGTGAAAACAGATGCGATCGCCCGCGGCACCAAGATTCGTGAATCCCGCTGCGCAGGCTGATGCGCTTTTGATTGGCTTCTCGATCAAAGCTCCAACGAGCGACCATGTACCGGAGCTGATGTACGCCGAATCGTCTCCGGCCATGGGTATGCCGGCCACAGCCGACGCGGTGTCATGGCAGGCCGGTGCGATCAGCCGAGTCTCTTTGAAAGCCGGAAGATTGCGCAGAGAGCCCTGCACTGTCCCGGTTTGCGTTCCGGTGGCTACGAGCTCTGGCGCGGCCTCGAGATTCAAACCGCACAGCTCGAAAACCTCTGGGCACCATGCTCGTGTCGCAATGTCCACCAGGCCGGTGTGGGTGGCATTGCTGAATTCGGCAACGATTCTTCCCCCCAAGCGAGCCAGCACATACTCCGGCAGATTTACCCAGCGTGCTGTTGAAGAAACTCCGGCACGCTCATCCGCCATGAGCTGATGCAGCGTGTTGATGCGCAACGGCTGGACTCCGCAGAGCGCGAAGAGCTGCTCGCGCGAACATCTGCGCTCCAGTTCTACCTCTGTCGCCTCGGTGCGCAGATCGCGATAGCAGAACGGCTGCGCGATGGGAAGATCGTTCTCCGTCAACCGGACATAGTCGACTGCCCAACCATCGACTCCGATTGCCGCGATGTGAGCAGGTGTCTTTTCCGCGCAGCGCAGCAGGCCGTCTTCGATTCCGGAAAGGATCCGGCTCAGGTCCCAGTGCAGGCCGTCGCCGATCGTCACCGGAGAATTGCTGAAGCGATGAATCAACTCGATGTGAGGCGTTGCGCCTCTCCACTCCAGCAGCGAGACGCGGCAGCTTTCCGCACCTAGATCGATGGCGACAAGACTGGGAAGATCGCTGCTCGTCATTCAAAGGCCGGGTTACCGCAGAAAAGCATCTGCCAGACCGCCATCAACCGGAATCAGATGCCCCGTCGTGCAGGGAGCCTTCGGACCGGCCAGAAACAGAATAGCCTCGGCGCAGATGCGCGGATCGATTGGCCGGTGCGTCAGCGTGCGCTCTGCATAGAAGGCGGCAAGCAGGTCGCGCATCTCGTCGTCTGTCATGGTTTCGTCAAACGGGATGTTGTACTTCTTCAGAGAAGCGGCAACCCGGTCGCGCGGAAACATCGTTGATCCCTTTACCACGGTGGCCGGGCTGATCCCGTTCACCCGCACATTCGGGGCTTGCGACACGGCCAGCTCGCGAATGAGATGACTCAGCGCCGCCTTGCTCACGTCGTAGGCCTCACTTCCCCGCTTGGGCACCACGGCATTTGCCGAGCTCGTGAGCACAACACTGGCAGTCAGCCCCTGATCGCGCAGCACCTTGCCGATTTCTTCGACGAGAAGGAAATTCGCTGTCACGTTCACTTCGAGGGTGAGCGCCCATTGCGCTTCGGAGATCACTCCTGTCGGCGAAGACGGGAAGAGCGCAGCGGTGTTGACAAGAATGTCCACGCCGCCAAACGCGGTGACGGTCTGGCGAAGAGCTTCGCCTATTGAATCCCGGCTGCGAATATCGACCGGGCACGCGACAACTGACTCCTTGCCGCTGGCTGCCCGGACCTCGTCGGCCACTCGCGCTGCGCTCTCGTGATCGCGGTCAGCCACTACGACGTGCGCACCGCGCTCAGCCGCAAGCAGGGCTACTTCGCGTCCGATGCCGCTCCCACCTCCGACAACCAGCGCGATCTGCCGGCTCAGTTCCTTCTCCGGCGGCTGCCTGCGAATCTTCGCCTCTTCAAGCAGCCAGTATTCGATACGGTAAGCCTCCGATGAGGGCAGTGCGACATAGTTGCTATAGACCTGGAAGGCTTCGGCGAGCGCTTCCGACCCACATTGCGGCACCGTGGCCGGCTGTGGGCCTTCCTCGAGTGCGGCCGCACCCTTCATCACGTGAATCGCATTCACGTATAGCTCGCCCGTAATCCGCGCCTCCGGCTTGCTCTTGCCAAAGCTGAACATCCCGATGCCGGGAATCAAAACTACTGTGGGATTCGCGTCGCGCATGGCCGGCGATGTGGGCTCGGCGTGCTTCTGGTAGTATTCGGCGTATTCGGTGCGGTATATGGCGATGCGCTCATCGATCGCCTTCTTCAATTCTTCAATGCCGCTAGATGGATTCCAGAGGACATACATGGGGCGGATCTTCGTGCGGATGAAGTGGTCTGGGCAGCTGGTTCCGAGATATGCCAGCCGCTCGGCATCATGCGAATTTGCGAACTCCAACACTTCGGGCAGATCCGAGTAGTTCCCGATCAGGCGCCTCTGTGAAGAGACTCGCCCGCGCAGAAATGGCAGAATCTCGACCGCGACATTTTTCTTATCGGCCAGCGGGATATGGTGCTGACCTCCAAAGATTCCGCTTCCCTTCTTCTGCTGGTGCTTTTCAACAAAGCCGGTGAGCTCATCGATGATCGAGATGGTATTCACGTAGGATTCCCGAGGCGTATCGCCCCAGGTGAACAATCCATGCCCGCCGAGAATGATGCCGTCGCAGTCCGGCTGCTCTTCGACCGCTCTTTTGAGCATCATCGCCAGTTCGAATCCCGGCCGCTGCCACGGAACCCAGATCAATTTGTGGCCGTGGCTGCGATTAAACTCCTCCATCTTGTCGATCCCGTTCGCAGCCGCCGCCACGGCTATGGCGCAATCCGGATGAAGGTGATCCACGTGACGGTACGGAAGAAAGCCGTGCAGCGGGGTGTCGATAGAAGCCGCGACGGGATTGAGGCCGAAGGTGCAGAGCGGATAGAACTCCACCATCTCGTCCTCCCGGTCAGCTCCGCGATAGAGCTTTTCGAGGGCCAGCAGCTTATCCATATATAAGGTGGCGAAACCCGCTCGACGAATGCTGCCAAGGTCGCCGCCGCTGCCTTTCACCCAGAGAACATCCGTCTGCTGCCCGGTGAGGGGGTCGGCCGTGCGCACCTTCGAGCTGGTATTGCCGCCCGCGAAATTTGTGATCCGCAGGTCCGCCCCGAGCAGGTTGGAGCGGTAGCGCAGCAGTTCCGGCTCATCCATCCCGGCGGCTACGCTCTCATCCCACAGGTCTTCCAGATGCTGAAGCTTGACTCGACCCTTCGTCTCAGTAATGACTGGCATACATCCTCATTTCCTAGTTGGTGCTGTTTACCGCCCTCATTGCGGTCAGGAGTAAATAGCGGGTTCGCTGCAGAAAATCGCAGCTCGCAGGCCTTCAGCGAGAGCGGCGCACTCAACTTGACATACCGAAAGGAAACCAATCTCCCTATTGCAATATGTACTAAGCGTAACTTACGGACATTGTCGCATTCTTCGCCCGGCGCTCTCTCTCAATGCGCTCTACATAACCGCTTTCGCGCAGAGCCAGCAGCGGATCTTCAGGCAGGCCTCGTTTGCGCCGCCAATCGCGCAGTGCGGGACGCACATCGGTCCAGAAAGCCGAACGAAGGCACTCCTCTGCTTCCACGGTCTTAGCCTCTGCCTGTAACTCTGCCAGCCGGTCGCGATCGACAATCGCCGCCTTAAGATACAACTCCTGCGCAGTGACCACGGTCTGAACCATGGCTTCCATTTTGCCCTTTATGTTGTGGCTTTGGTCGATCATGTAGGCGATCTCGCCGGAAACTGCCGGGTCCCGTTCGCTGAAGATTTCGTGGAATATTCGAAAAACCTGGTAAGGATCGATCGATCCGATAGTCAGGTCATCATCCGCATAACGACGATCGTTGAAATGGAACCCGCCCAGCAGGCGTAAATGCAGCAGCCAGGCGACAATCTGCTCGATATTCTGGGCCTGATAATGGTGGCCGGTATCGACAAGTACACAGGCTTGCGGGCCCGCAGCCTGCGCCAGTTGCGCAGCCATGCCCCAGTCGGCCACGTCGGTGTGATAAAAGGCCGGCTCGAATGGTTTATATTCCACCAGCATCCTCTGACCCGGGTCGAGACTGTCGTGGGTTGCCTTCAGGGCATCCTGAAGCCAGCCGATCCTCTTGCGGATGCTTTGCGCACCGGGATAATTCGAGCCATCGGCAATCCAGAGTGAGACGTCTCTCGACCCGAGCGCCTTGGCTATTTCCACCGACTCCAACAGGTGATCGACCGCTTTGCGACGGATACCCGGATCGGGATTGCAGATCGATCCAAATTTGTACTCCTGGTCCTGAAAAAGGTTGGGATTGATGGAGCCCGGCCGAACTCCATACTTCGCGCCCAGTTGCTTCGTCCTTCCAGCGTCCTCAATCCCTGCGGGAAAGTCCCACTGTACGTGGAGGGCAAGTTGCGGAGTGATGCCGGTGAGCGCATTTACCTGCGCTGCATCCGCAAATTTCTCTTCTACCGTCGTTGCCGCACTCGGCTGCAGGTACTTGCCAAAACGGGTGCCGGTGTTCGCAAATCCCCATGAGGGCACCTCGATGCTCAGGTTCTCCAGAACATTCATCGCATTGGTACTCACCCCATCGAAACCTGCATTCCTCGCTCCCATATCGACCCCCTCCGGAGCTTCAGCGACAAGCGCAGTTTAATCGCTAATGGCAGAAGTTTTCAATAGAAATTCTGTTTCACATTTGCCGTGCGGGTGCGTTAGCATGCCATTGGCCTCGTGCGGCAGCTCCGAGTGCGCGCCGATTTCGAGAGCAGCGAGGTGATCGTTGGGACCCAATCCGCTTCTCGGCGTACTCTATCACTGGATCGGCGGGCTCGCTTCCGCCAGCAACTTCATTCCTTTTCGGCCAATCAAGCGGTGGTCATGGGAAATCTACTGGATCATTCAGGGCTTCGCCGCGTGGATCGTCGCGCCACTGGTCCTCGCATTCCTGCTCGTTCCGAATCTGTGGGCGGTCCTGCACGCTGCCCCAAGCACATCGCTATGGCACGCAATCATCTGGGGAGGTTTCTGGGGCATCGGCGGCCTGACCTTCGGTCTCTCGATCCGTTACCTCGGAATCGCCCTTGGGTACGCCATTGCGCTGGGATTCTGCACCGCGTTCGGCACTCTGATGCCGCCCATCTTCAGCGGCCAGATCATTGCCATCTCCCATCAAACCGGGGGGCAGGTCATTTTGGCCGGTGTCGCGGTCTGCATGGCTGCCATTGCTGTGAACGGTCTGGCGGGCTATTCAAAGGAGAAAGAAGTTCCCGCTGAAGAGAAGGCCGCTCTAGGCGAGCGGGACTACTCATTCGGCAAGGGTCTTGCAGTAGCCATCTTTGCCGGCATAATGAGTTCCTGTTTCGCCTATGGACTGGCTGCAGGCAAAGACATCGCCCGGATAGCACTCATTGACCTTCGATCGCATGGCCGTGCGGACCTTTGGCAGAACCTTCCCGTCCTGGTTGTGGTGCTGTTGGGAGGATTTTTCACCAACTTTGTCTGGTCGGCATTTCTCATTCTTCGCAACCGTTCCGGGACGCAATTTCTGGGTGCGCCGGGCACAAACCCGATGGGAGATTCAACGACAACCGGCGAGACTCTGATGGAAGCCGACCCGCGCGAACTTGCCGGCGATGCTCGCCTGCGGCCGCGTGTCCTTGTCGTCAATTACCTGCTGGCTTCTGCGGCCGGCGTCATCTGGTACTTCCAGTTCTTCTTTTATTCAATGGGCCAGACGCTCATGGGCAAATATGACTTTTCCAGCTGGACACTCCACATGGCCAGCATCATCATCTTTGCGACGCTGTGGGGGATTGCGTTGAAGGAGTGGCACGATACCAGCCGGCGAACGAAGCTGCTCGTCACGTGCGGGCTCTTCCTTTTGATCGCCTCGACGGTGGTGGTCGGGTACGGAAACTATCTCGTGGCCCAGTAGATCGAAATTGAGAACCACCACCCCGCCCCACCGGGGATGACATTTCAATCCGGCGCAGGTAGAAAAGTCAAAAGACAGATATACGCGGAACAAGACGGAGAGTCGTGATTATTGCCAGTTGGAATGTGAATTCCATTCGTGCTCGCATCGAACCGGTCACTACGTGGCTGAACGAGCATCGTCCAGATGTTTTGCTGCTCCAGGAGCTCAAGACCGCCGAATTTTCCGGGGAGATTTTCAAGGAGCTCGGTTACGAAAGCGCAGCCGTCACGCAGAAGGCCTATAACGGCGTGGCTGTGCTTTCGCGACACCCGATCCAAACGAACTGCACCACTCTGCTTGGAGACGAGACGGACAGCCACGCGCGGTTTCTTGAAGTGGTGATAAACGAGATCCGCATCGCCAATATTTACCTGCCCAACGGCAATCCAGTTGGGAGCGAGAATTTCGCGTACAAGCTGGCATGGATGGACCGGCTGGGACGGCAACTGGCCCTCTGGACCAAGAGCGATACACCTACTGTTGTGGGCGGCGACTTCAATGTGATTCCGGAAGACATCGATTGTCACAAACCGTCATCCTGGATGCACGATGCGCTTTTCCAACCGGAACCGCGGGAGTGGTATCGGACTTATCTGAGCCTGGGCTACATTGATGCCTTCCGTTCGCTGCATCCGGGGCAGGGCGGCCAATTCACATTCTGGGACTACTTCCGCAAGGCGTTTGAGCACAACCGTGGAATCCGCATCGATCACTTTCTGCTCTCGCCGCAGCTCTCCTCCCGACTGCAGAGTTGCGAGATCGACAAGGTTCCGCGAGCGCAGCCCAGACCTTCCGACCACACTCCGATCATTCTTCGGTTGCAGTGAGAGGAACCAGACGAGGTTGATCTTCCACTCAGCCCACCCATGTAATCGCAAAATCGACAATTCGTCTCACAATGCGGGACTCCGGGGCTTTGCATCGGTTTACTTTAAGGGCGAAGCGCGATTTGATAATTTCAGTATTTGTACGCTCTATGCGCATCGAGCACCGAGCAATGCAACATCGCGTCAGTAACCAATTTAAGAATTCGAGGTGTGATAGATGAGCCTGCAATTCTCTCGCCGCGAAGTGTTGAAAGGTGCCGGTGCCTCGGTGGCGCTGCTAGGAGCACCCGGAGTATTGGCGCAAGCAGCTGGCGGACAGGCGGACAGTGCTGCCTCCGCGAGCATGAGCATGCAGGACCAGACACGTGCGCAGCGGATGCAATGGTGGCACGCGGCGCGCTTCGGCATGTTCATTCACTTTGGCGTCTATAGCACCATCGGGCGCCACGAGTGGGTCATGGAAGATGAAGCGATCCATATCGGCCAGTACACCCCTCACGCTGCGACTTTCCGGCCAACAGTAAAGTCGCCGCGGGCATGGGCGAAATTGGCCAAGGCAGCCGGCATGAAGTACATGGTGATGACCACGAAACACCATGAGGGCTTTTGCAACTTCGATACGAAATTGACGAATTACTGCGCGCCCAGGCAAGGCCCCGGACGCGACGTGGTGCGAGAGTATGTGGAGGCCGCGAGAGCCGAAGGGGTGCACGTGGGCTTTTACTACTCGCTCATGGACTGGCATCATCCCGATGGTGCGCGGTGTGCCACTGACGAGGCCGCGCGTCGGCGCTTCGTTGATTACACGCACGGACTCATCGAGGAGTTGATGACCAATTACGGCAAGATCGACGTGCTGTGGTATGACGTCTCCTGGCCGCTCGATGTGAACGGGTGGGAGTCGGTAAAGATGAACGACATGGTCTTCAGGCTGCAGCCGGACATCATCGTGAACAACCGCAACAAGCTGCCTGGTGACTTCTCTACTCCTGAACAAAGGATCGTGGCGGAGACGAACGGGAGAGCGTGGGAAGCATGCATGACGCTCAACGACAGTTGGGGTTACCAGCGCGCCGACGATAATTGGAAATCGGCCCGAACAGTTATCCGCAACCTGATCCAGTGCGGACGCGACGGCGGCAACTATCTGCTGAACATAGGCCCGAAGCCTGACGGATCGGTTCCGGAGGAATCCATACGCATTCTCACTGAGGTGGGCGAGTGGATGAACACCAATGGCCAGACCATCTATCAATCTGATCTGTGCCAGGTGCGGCGGTCGAATTATGCGAGCTTCACGCGAACCGGGAATACCCTCTACATGCATGTACACTTCTGGCCCGGCGAATACGTCGCTATCAGCGGTCTGCGCACGAAGGTGAAGTCAGCGCATCTGGTGAAAGGTGGTACTGAAGTAAAGTTCACGCAGGATGATTTTCAGACCAAACTGATCGGTCTTCCGGAAAAAGCGCCAGATTCCCCAATAACCACCATCGCGCTCGAATGCGAGTCCGAGCCTACGCAGGATACGGATTACGTCCGGAAGAATAAGCCGCGTGATGGAGTGTAGTCACAAGTCAAATCTATCTATTTGCCCCTCGGGCCATCTGTCAGCTCCGAAAGTCATGCCTGCGCGCCATCTTTGAGGCCGCGCACCCACAGTGCGCTTACGTCCTTGCAGTCGTGGAGATTGAGAACCGGAGCGCCGGCCGGCGTCTTGATATGGAAGAGATCCGCTCCTTCCACGTTCTGCATCATCAACGCCGGGCGCGCATCCTCACTCATCGCAACGATCTCGATATCACTCATCGTCACGTTCTTCACGTGTCGAAGATAGAAGCCTTGCGATGGCATGTTCCCAAACATATTCGGTTCTGGATATTTCTGTTCGTTCTCGGCAGGCATAACAGCAGCCTGGTCTTTTGTGCCGCCGCCCCGATGCTGGATGTAGATGTGGTGGAGTTGGAGATCCTGAATCTCGTGCCCCGGAACGCCGCTGATGATGCATCCAAACTGCGAGGCTGCATTCGAGCAAACAATGTTGCTGAGGATGACGCGCTGCAGCGTTCCCGTCTTAGTCGATTCCGCCGGTCCGCGCAGCCGGCTGCCGAGGCGCAGAAAGATTGGCGCTGAGACGAGGTCGCGCATCGTGATATTGGTGATCGCCATATCTTCGAGCAGCGCACCGTCCACTGTTTCCAGCGCCAGTCCCTGGCAGCCCTCGAAAACGCAATTGGAGACGGTGATGTTCTTGAATCCGCCATTCGACTCCGTGCCGAATTTAATGCGCCCAGTGTGAGGAACCTTTGCTGACGGATCGAATTTCTTCCATGTGCCGTCGAGCATTGTTCCCAGTTCGTACGCCCCGGTCACAAAGCAGTTGGTGATGGTCAGATTTTCGGTAGCCCTGGCGTAACCCAGCGCATAGCTGCTCTTGGGGACAATTGCGTCATCCCACGGCGAGTTGATCGCGCAGTTCGCGACCTGCACATTGCGGCAGCAATCAATATCCATGCCGTCGCGGTTGGTGTCGATTGTGAGCCCGTCGATCAGCAGATTGTCGACTCCAGTGGCGAGGATTCCAAACCAGCCTGCCTGCAGAATCTGAAAATTTCTCAGCTGCACATTGCGGCAGTTCTTCAGGCTAATCGCCTTGTTTCCGACACCGCTGGTTCGCCGGTTAGCAGGGTTCTGACTCTTTGGATCATTGCTGCGCGTCAATCCCCGGCCCCAAATGCGCCCTGGACCATAGATTGAGACATCGTGAAGGCCTTCGCCCCAGATCAGGCTGTTGTGCCAGTGATTGTGCCCGTAGTCCTGGTAAGCCTCCCAGGCCTGCTCCGGCTCCGGCTCGTCGTATCCACCGGATTGTCCTTCCGGCAGCGCGTCGGCAGCGATGATCACCGCGCCCTGCTCGAGGTATAGCGCGACGTTGCTCTTCAGGTGGATCGAATAGCACAGGTATTGTCCGGCGGCGAAACGAACGGTGCCGCCGGAGGCTGACGCAGCTTCAATCGCCCGGTTGATGGCGGGCGTATCGATTGTCGTCCCGTCGCCCTTCGCACCAAAAGCCCTGACATCGAACATGCCCGAACCGTGATCAGAAATTTGCCCATCGGTCGCGCCCGGCTGACCGTACGCTCCCGTTCCGCCCATAACCGCCGGTACTGCGAATGCGCCTGCACCTGCCAGCTTTAGAAACTTCCTGCGCGCAGTAATCTCCACTTCGTCTCCGATCTCCATGCAATAAACGTTGGGTTCCACAGCTACGGGATCATTTAACCCGCAGCAATACCACCCCGTGCGGTGGCACGATAACGGTATAGGAATCCTTCATGCTGCCGAGATCCTTTGCCTGCCAGATATCACGAACCCGTACCGGCTTACGAAATCCAAGTTGCTTGAAATCCACGGGAATTGAAAGTGCGGTCGCGTGCCGGTTGAAGACGCCAACAGCTTTCGATCCGTCGGCGAGTTGCTTCGACCAGATCTCAAGCGGTCCTTCAGCGCTCACGCGGTCTCCCTGCTGGCCGAGCCGGTCCTGATCGATAGCGATCACTTCCTTATTGGTCAGCATCGCAGTCGTTTCCGGAGTCATCGAGGTCAGATCATTTCCGGCCAGCAGCGGCGCGGCCAGAATTACCCACAGGCTCATGTGCTGGCGATATTCATCTTCGGTCATACCGCCGTTGCCCACTTCCAGCATGTCGGGATCATTCCAGTGCCCGGGCCCTGCAAGGCGCGCCAGGCCGGCCTGGCTAAACCCAATGTCGACCATGCGGGCGTAGTGGTCGTTAATGTCTCCGGTGGTGCGCCACAGGTTGCCGCCTACGTCAGTTCCCCATCTCCACACAGCGTCATTGCCGTACTGGCACAGGCTGTAGACAATCGGCCGTCCTGTTTTATGGAGCGCGTCGCGCATCTTGATGTAGGCATCCACCATCATCTTGTGCGCGGCTTCGGGCGTGGGCGCTGCTTTCAGCTCCGTGCGCAGCCCGCACAGATCATATTTCAAGTAATCGAAACCCCACTTCGCGTACGTTGCGGCATCCTGCTCCTCATGCCCCAGGCTGCCCTCGTAGCCCGCACAGGTCTTCGCGCCGGGAGAGGAGTAGATGCCAATCTTCAACCCTTTACTGTGAACATAATCCGCCAGGGCCTTCATGTCGGGGAACTTGCTGTTTGCCTGCATGTTTCCCTGCGCGTCGCGCTCGCCCTGCCATGTGTCGTCGATGTTCACGTAGATGTATCCGGCATCTCGCATGCCGGTCGAAACCATCGCGTCGGCCTGCGCGCGCACCGTCTTGTCGTCAATCGTGCGGTGAAAATGGTTCCAGCTGTTCCAGCCCATGGGCGGAGTGGCCGCGAGGGTTTGAGCTGCTGCCCGGCACGGACAAAGAGCCGCAAAATACGCCGCCACGGCAATGCCGGCAATCATGGAATTCCGGCAACTGCGAAATGCCGCCCGATGCTTCATAGACCAATTTCCTCCGAGGCTAATGGTTAATGCACCACATGATGCGGGGACGCCGTCTTCGGCAGCAAAACGCTCGCCACTTCCGAATCGCCGCTTTCCCCGTTTGAATTCACAGCAGCTACTTTATACAAATACGTCTTTCCCGGCGTCGCAGAGTTATCGAGAAAGGCGCTCGACGTGAGACCGCTGGTGATCGCCTGGAACGAATTCGTCCCTTCAAGGCACCGCTTCACGGTGTAGGTAATTGCTGCGGGGGATTTGGTCCACGAGAGAGCGATCCGGCCGTTCACCGCTTTTCCCCTCAGATCTACCGGAGCCTGTGGAGCAGGGCCGTCCGGCAACAGACCATAAACGCACAACTGGCCGCTTTCCGTATTCTTTGTGCCGAAGCTGGCGAGATATACCTTGCCGTTAGCGATTGTCGGAGGCGCCATTTTTGCATAGTTGCCGCAATCGTCGCGTCCTGCATTATCGAGTGAATTCCAGAGTTCGTGCCCAATGTCGTCGGCGTCGTACGCATGCAGAACTCCCGGCTGTGACTCGTGCCACGAATCGCCAGTAGCGTGAATTGCGGCCCAGAGGATGCCATCCTTGTTCCCATTGGCGGAGAGCGAAAGCATTGCGCCAGGATGTCCCTGGTTTGCCTCAGGTCTCATCGCCGCCGGGGCCTCAGTCAATTTGTCGCCACTGAACCGATAAGCGCGCAGGCGATCCCGCTGCCCCCACATATAAATCGTCCGGCCGCTCTTCGCGCTGTCCCAGAAGACAATGCTGTGCAGATGAGAGCTCGTCGCCTGAAAGTGCTGGGCTGCGTGTTCGTCTCCCAGATGCCCCATGTTATCCGCATTTACAAGGTACAAGACTCCCTGCTTGCCGCCGTCCATAACTATGTGGGTTCCCGGTACCAGCGTTGCACCGGATGCGTCGAGATCGGCATCCGTCGAATCGAGATATGCATGGTTAGTGGGAGTAAACCAGTCCAGCAGCTTGAGATCCGGACTGAGCTTGAGGAAGCTCTCGCCAAAGTTCGACTTACCATCCCAGCTCCCATTCGCGGTTACAACATAGATATTTCCGCTGGCGTCAATCGCGGGCGCCTGTCCCGACTGCCAGATACTTGCCTCCTGACCGGTGGGAGATGTATTGAAGACCGCTGTCTGGCGCAGCGATTTTGCGTCGTACCTGATCAGAAATCCGTGGTAAGGCTCTTTGTCGCAGTGTGAGGCATAGCCCACATAGACGCTTCCGTGCCCGAGAGCGAGTGCCGGTCTCTGATTCTGCAGGAGCGCGTTGAAATCGGGAGCTTCGATCGTAACCGGACTGCCCGGAAGATCGACGCCGGTGGTGATATCGAGCGCGTGCAGACGCTGGACGAAATTGTCCCTGATCCGGGTAAGAGCCACTACATAAAGCGTACCGCTGTGGTCGTCGATCACCGGCGTTCCAATGATTCCCATGTTTCCGTTGAGATCTGTGCAACCAAAATCCCAATCGTTCACATTTGCAGGTGTTCCAAAGTTGACATGCCACAATGGCTGCGATGCGCTGGGATCGTTGGCATCGAAAGCGTAGACGCTGTTGTTGACGGTGGTGATGTAGACGACGTCGTGGGTGCCGCCTCCAATGTTCACATTCGTGACGATCAGCGGCTGACTGTACACCTGATCGTCGACGACTCTCTTGAAGATCATTCCAAACTGCCTGGCGTTTACGTTCGAGGGCATGAGCACGGTTTCGTTCAGGTTTGCTCCAGTACGCTCTGTGTTGTTGTGCTGGGTCAGCACGTTCACCTGGGCGCCGCATACGCTATGCAACAGCGGCAGCAGTATCACGCCCAACAGATAGAGCCTCGTTCCTTGTCCGTACCGGCTGGCTCGGCCCGCCGCCCTCATCAAGACCACTGCCTCCGCTTCCCTCTTCATATAGCAACGTTATATAGGACTGCTGCTCAGCGAATTATCCTGGACTGAGGGACACACTATGTGTTTCGCCTGCTCTGACCTTGACAACATAATAGGTTTCGATCGAACCGCCTAGCCGAACGGTCCAGATTGGTCTGCCAGAGCAACAGCACGACCAGAAATCCTGTGCACAACCTTGCCGTTTTAATCTCGGCGGTGCGGGCTCGCCGTTTAGGTTACCGAAGTACCCGGTTACAGACCCTGACGATGGCTGCACGTTATTTCCTTCTCCTTTCAGTGCGAACTAAGGTAATTATTTGGTAACCACCAAACCACAATAGGAGGCATGCGATGGCTGAAGGTCAGATTCCTCTGCAGGGCTACTACGACTATCGCCTCGTTGCGCTCTCCATCTTCATTTCAATCCTTGCCGCCTACGCCGCTCTCGACCTGGCGGGACGTGTGACATCTGCACGCGGCAGGGCACGCTTCTTCTGGTTGAGCGGCGGAGCGGTTGCCATGGGCACCGGCATATGGTCGATGCACTACATCGGGATGGAAGCCCTGCGGTTGCCGGTACCGGTGTTGTATGACTGGCCGACAGTGCTGATTTCCATGTTGGCCGCGATTATCGCCTCGGGTATCGCTCTGTTTGTGGTGAGCCGCAAAACGCTGGGAGTCACGGCAGTTGTTATTGGAAGCCTGATGATGGGGAGCGGTATCGCCGCCATGCATTACATCGGTATGGAAGCGATGCGGCTTCCGGCGATGTGCCACTACTCGCTCCGCCTTGTCGGCCTGTCCATAGTGCTGGCCGTCGCAATTTCCGGCGTTGCTCTTTTCCTTACATTTAGGTTACGCGGCGAGACGACAAACTGGGGCTGGTGGAAAGGCATCAGCGCTTTGACAATGGGGGCGGCGATTCCGGTCATGCACTATGTCGGCATGGCCGCGGCAACTTTTGTCCCCATGCCGCTTGCAGCAGCCGACCTCCGGCACGCCGTGGGCGTTTCGGCTCTGGGGATTGCCGCAATAACATTAGTGACGCTTGTGCTGCTGGGATTGGTCTTCGTCTTGTCGATTGTTGACCGGCGTTTCACGCTCCAGGCCATGGAACTCAGAAGCGGGGAAAAGCGCTATCGCCAGATCGTGGAGACGGCGTTCGATGCTTTCGTCGGTTTTGGCGCTTCCCTTCTTGTCGAGCACTGGAATCCGCAGGCAGAGCGAACGTTTGGCTGGACCAAGAGTGAAGCCAAGGGCCGGCCGCTCGGCCAATTCGTTCTGCTGGATCGAAAAACTGACGCAATGGGCAAGAGCCTGCTCGAACTGCTCGAAGAAGGCGGTTCGACCGAAATGCAGCGACGAATTGAAATCGTTGCACGCCACAAAGATGGTCACGAATTCCCCGCCGAGATGGCAATCTCTTCCGTGCGATCGGGCGCGATGCAGATGTTCGCGGCATTTGTGCACGATGTCACGGAGCGGAAGCAGGCGGAGCGGGAGCGCGAGGCTGCCAAGGAAGCCGCCGAAGCGGCGAGCCGAGCCAAGGGGGATTTCCTAGCGAATATGAGCCACGAGATCCGCACGCCCTTGAACGGCGTGATTGGCATGACGGAACTGGTCCTCCAGACAGAGCTGACGCGGGAGCAGCGGGATTATCTGGACACGGTTCGTTTTTCCGCGGAATCGCTGCTGTCGGTAATCAATGACGTTCTGGACTTCTCAAAGATCGAAGCCGGCAAGGTGGAGCTTGAGGAGATTGATTTTGATCTTCGCGAGTGCCTCGAGACTACCCTTCGCACATTGGCATTGCGGGCGGATGAGAAGGGTCTGGAATTGCTGTGCGACGTAGATTCCGCCGTGCAGAACGTGTTCCGCGGAGATCCGAACCGGCTGCGCCAAATCATCGTGAATCTGGTTGGAAACGCGATCAAGTTCACGCTTGAGGGGGAAGTTGCCTTAAAAGTCGGGACTTCCTCCCCGAACGGCACCAAATATCCGCTCCACTTCGTTGTCTCTGATACCGGCATTGGCATTGCACCCGAGAAGCTGGAGAGCATCTTCCACTCCTTCAGTCAGGCCGATACCTCTACAACCCGTGAGTATGGTGGGACCGGACTCGGACTTACCATTTCGCGCCGCCTGGTCCAGATGATGGGTGGACACATTCGTGTCGAAAGCCAAATGGGCAAAGGATCGGCCTTCCATTTCACGATCGAACTCGAGTGCGGCCTGGAGTCCGCAATCGCAAAGGCGGGAGCTTCGCATCCGGGTGTACTGGCGGGAACCCGCGTTCTGGTGGTAGATGATAACCGTACGAACCGGCGAATTCTCGAACGTCTGCTCGCCGGCTGGGGTATGGAACCGGAGCTGGTGCCGGACGGGCAGTCGGCACTGGCTATATTGCATGCAGCGCGGGAGGCTGATCGCCCCTATCAGCTGATTCTTACCGATATGCATATGCCAAAAATGGATGGGTTCGAATTGGTGGAGCGTATCCAGGGTGAAGATCGCTCGCGGATGCCAACTATTATGATGCTGACCTCCGGGAAGCAACACGGTGACGCAGCGCGTTGCGAGCAATTGGGCATCGCCGCATTTCTTATGAAGCCAATTCGGCAGGCGGAGCTGCGAGAGGCGATTGCGCGGGTGCTGGGAGCCATGGCTGAGAATCGTGAGGCCGAGATGGTTACCAGCACAGTGCTGGAGCATAGCCGGGACGTCAACGCCGCGTTGAGGATACTGTTGGCAGAGGACAACGAAGTAAATCAGAAACTCGCCAGGCGATTGTTGGAAAAGCGCGGCCACAGCGTGATTGTCGTGAAGAACGGACGCGAGGCGCTGGAAGCAATCCGGAATGCAGAGTATGACCTGGTTCTGATGGACGTACAGATGCCTGAGATGGACGGTATTGCGGCAACGGCAGCGCTACGAGCCATTGAACGGGAGACGGGGCGGCATCTTCCTGTAATCGCCATGACGGCGCTGGTTATGAAGGGCGATCGCGAACGCTGCCTGGGAGCTGGTATGGATGGCTACCTGCCAAAGCCAATTCGTTCTCAGGAACTGGATGAAGTGTTGGACAAATACGTGACACAGAAGATCCGCGGCAGCGGCCCAGCAGAGCAGACATCGCCGCCTGCGGCTATCCAGGAAGCAGTAGACGCTCGCGAACTGCTGGAGAGGATCGGCGATGAAAGAGAATTTCTTGCTGAGTTGGTAAATACATTTCGCGACGACTTCCCAAAGCAATTGGAGGCTATGACGATCGCGTTGAACGACGGCAACGCTACACAGTTGGCGCTCGCAGCTCACTCTCTCAAGGGGGCTCTCTCGAATCTCGCCGCACAGAGGGCAGCCAGGCTGGCAGCAGGAGTTGAAAGCGCAGGCAAATCGGGAGATCTTCCAGGCGCCGCGTTGGGGTTGCAGGATTTGAAGCCGGAGCTTGCCCGCGTAGTGGATGCCTTGAATGCGCTCTGTCAGGAGACGGTGCCGTGAAGATCCTCGTTGCAGACGATGATGCGGTTTCTCGCATGATCATGGAAAGGATGCTCCGGCAGATTGGCTACGAAGTGACGGCGGCGGAAAACGGCCGCGACGCGATAGAAAAGCTGCTGGATAACAATGGTCCGAGACTGGCATTGCTGGACTGGATGATGCCGGAGTTGGATGGGCCACAGGTTTGCCATCAACTGCGCACTATGCATGGGCATCGATATATTTATCTGATTTTGCTGACATCCAAGGACTCGAGAGAAGACCTGGTGACCGGACTCGATGCCGGCGCCGACGATTATCTGATAAAGCCATGCAATCCGGCAGAACTGAAGGCCAGATTGCGGACCGGCCAGCGAATCCTGCGGCTGGAAGACACTCTGGTAGCAGCACGCGAAGACATGCGTTTCCGAGCAACCCATGATGCCCTAACTTCTCTCTGGAACAGGGGGAGAATTCTGGAATTTCTTCACAGCGCGCTTCAATCTTCGCAATCCACAGCGATACTGTTGTGCGATATCGATCACTTCAAGCGGATCAATGACGTCCACGGTCATTTGGCGGGTGATGCGGTGCTTCGTGAAGTGGCGGCACGTCTGCGTGGCGCAGTGCGAGCCGATGACGCCATCGGCCGTTACGGAGGTGAGGAATTCCTGATTGTATTGAACGGGTGCGATACGAGACGTTTGCCTGAGCGCGCTGAACAAATACGCAGGGCAGTATCGGAAGGCGGCTCCATTATGGATGGAGTCACAGCCGTCAGTGTGAGTATTGGAGCGATCGCGCTGGGCGGACACAATGTTGCAATGCCAGTCGAAGCGATATTGAATCTCACCGATACAGCTCTTTATCACGCTAAGGGGACAGGCCGGAACAGAGTGGTGATCGCCGATCCCCTTATCGCGAATGCGGCAAATTGAGAGCCTCGAGAGGCAGGGGCCTGCAACAGGCAAGGAAGTAGTCGCCCGAATCATGCATTCAAGCCGAATCTCTGCCGTCATCGCGCTGTAACCGTCACGCGCTGGTTCACTTCCTTCTGAATCCTGGCCATGTCCTGATGTAATAGCTGGCCGTGGTTAACCTTAAGATCACCGCCAACATAGACGCGTTCGACGTCACGCTCCGTGGTGACGAGAACCAGGTTCGCGTAGGGGTCTTCCAGTACAGCGCCCAACTGCGTGGGGTCAATCACCAAAAAGTCCGCAAACTTGCCAGGCTCCAGACTGCCAAGTTTGTTCTTGACACCCAGGACGTCGGCGCTACCCATAGTGTGTAGCCACAATACCTGGTAAGGGCTGATTACGGTCGCGTCTTCATACTTATCGCGGACAGCGTACAGACCAGCGCGCATATTCTCGAAAGGGTCGGCGAGGTCGCCGCTAGCTTCTCCGTCTATTCCCATACCTATACGCATTCCTGCTTTGAGATACTTTGGGATGTCGGCCACTCCGGATGCCATGCGGCCGTTCGAAAGTGGATTCCAAGTCATCGCGACATCATTCTTCGCCGTCTGCTGAAGGATGTAATCGTCGGAATGGATGAAGTGGCCGAAGATGAGTTTGTTTGACAGCAGGCCGCTGTCCATAAACCACCGGAACTCGGCGCGCTCTTCGCCTTGAGTTACTGGCTCAGGGGGCTCAAGGTAGTGACTCTGGTTCGCCAGCGAGAACTCAACCATGAGCGCCTTTTCCATGACGGACTGCTGGTAGGTGTTGTTAAAGGCAGTTCCTCCGTTAATCATCACGCTCAGAAAGCCAGAAGAGGGTTGTTGCGAGGCAGTCCAATCGAGAAAGGCTTTTAGCCGCTTGCGTGCCTGATCGACTGTAATTCCAGGCCTCATCATGCCTGGCTCATAGCCGTGAACAAAGCGGATGCCCGAGTTCTCTTCCGCTCGGAACTGAGCCTCGTCGAAAGCGTTGTCGTTGTCGCTCCCCCAGTAAATTCGAGCATAGTTGAAGTTATAGGCTGTAGTAATTCCGTTTTGCAGATGATCGAGTGCGCCGAGTAAACAGAACCAATAGAGGTCCTCTGGACTGGCTTTCGCTGCCCTCTTGTAATAAAGATCGTCTATCCAGCTAATCAGCGTCTTGTCCGCGGCAATGCCGCGATAGGCTGCCTGCCAAAGATGGCTGTGGGCGGAGATGAAACCGGGAATGATCCATTCTCCATGCGCATCAAACACCTCGTCAGCACTTAAGCCAGCCGGGGGATCACCTGCACTCACCGCTAGAATAGTTCCATCCTTAGCAACGACAAGATAGCCCATGAATGGATCTCGCTGCTGGGGAGCCATGGTGAAAATGCGGGCATTCTTTACCAGAAGCTTAGCCGAAGTGGCAAAGAGGCAGGAGGAAAAGCTTATGACGTTTGCTAAGAGAAATATTAAAACCAGGGTTGGCTGCGGGAAAAAAGGCGAATTCATTTGTGGTCGTAAGCTCCCTTCATCATCGTCACGAAACTGTGAGACGGCGCGTGGTGTGATTTCCGAGTTTATAGCAATTTGCGCTGAACGAGCTTACGAAGATCGCAATGAAGATCGGGGCCTGTCAGCCTGAAGGCAGGCACGCTCTCGGCCCGCGTCCATAGGCCTGCGTGAAGACTTTGTAGAATTGCGCGTAGCTGCCGAATCCCGCAGCATAGACAGCTTCCGCCAAGGTCTTCTGCTCCGGTTGCCGATACTCTTCCCAAAAACGCGACAGTCGCAGTGAATTGCGATATCGACTCAACGGCACACCAATTTGTCGGCGAAATGTTCGGCTCAGGTAGGACTCGCTCACTCCACAGGCTTCCGCAAGTTCACCCAGGTGCCGACTCCAGCCGTCTTCACTCAAAACTCTGAGGGCGCGACGCACCGCGGGGTGCAGGGCAACGGGATCGCCCAAAACCCTGCCGGTGCGCTGGCTCCGCCAACACAGGAGCAAGAGGTGGTGAAGTCCGGCATTTAACCCATCGGGATCGCCGTGCTCGTAGGAAAACTCCGATCCAACTCCAAAGCCGGCTTCGCGATTCAGAATATCCGGGTCGAGCGCCCCCCGCATCAGCGAATCCATCGTTTTTCTGATCAGATCGAAACTGTCCGGCTCGAGCAAGGTGTTCAATACGCCATCGTGCTTGCTCGTTCTGCGCTTTAGGCCCACATAGGCATCAGTGCGGCAGGATCTTGCAATAAGCGAGGGCTTGAACACTGCGACGTAATTCTGAGCATCGTTCGAGAGATCGACGAGCTGATGCTCCTGCTCAGGATAAAGCCACAGGAGCGTGCGAGGCTGAAAGGTGAATCTGCGCCCGCTCACAACATAAGTGACGGTTCCTCGCACGACGAGGTTCAACTCAAGCTCAATATGATGGTGGCTTTTGAGTTTGGGCGGGTGCCTGGTGGATTCCACAAGGTATAGAAATCCATCGTAGCCCTTGCGCAGTTTGAGGTCTTCCAGCACACGGACAAAATACGACAACTTTTGAGCAGCTGTCGAGAAGACATTCGTAGGCAGCGGATTGTAGTGTGAGGGGAAGCTGCTGAATAGTCAATGGCGTTTTCCTTGAATTCGCGTTTTTGGGGACAGTTGCCTGGCGGAGAAGCCGTCGAGGCTTGGACCCTGAAGAGCCCAGGCGGTCTGGAGTTGGAGGCCATCACGTATGGCGGCATCGTTACGCGACTGCTCGTACCTGATCGAGAGGGTCATCTGGCCGATGTGGTTCTGGGATTCAACGACCTTCGTTCGTACTTGGCGGGCCATCCCTATTTCGGCGCCATCACAGGGCGCGTGGCTGGTCGTATCAAGGGGGCGCAATTCGATCTCGAAGGAAAGACTTACCAGTTGGCTCGAAACGATCCTCCCAATCATCTTCATGGAGGCTTGAGCGGCTTCGATAAGAAGATTTGGACTGCAACCCCGATGGCAGCCCGTGACGGAGAATGCTCTCTACGTCTCGACTATCGCAGTCTCGACGGCGAGGAGGGATATCCGGGCACCGTGGACGTTTCTGTCACCTACACGCTCACCAGCGACAATACCTTTGTAATTGAGACCGAGGCCGTCACAGACACGCCGACGCCCTTTAATCTCACGCATCATTCCTATTTCAATCTGGCTGGCGAGGCGTCAGGCTCGATTACAGGTCATGAACTCCAGATCGATTCGGATCAATATGTCGTCACCGACGAGCATATGACACTCCTCGGACGATATGCGTCTGTGGTTGGCCAGAGCAACGATTTTCGCGAAGGACAACGCCTCGGCGCGGCAATTCCGCAATTGTTTCGAAATCATGGCGACCTTTACCGCATCCGCAAACCGAGTGCCGATCATCCTTCTCACGAACTTGTGCCCGCAGCCCGCCTTGTCGATCCCGACACTGGACGCGCGCTCAACATATCTACTACCGAATCGCACTTGCAGCTATACACGAGCGCCGCTCTCGATGGATCCCTGGTTGGGAAATCAGGTGTTCCATACGTAAAGCACGCCGCAGTCTGCCTTGAGTGCCACGGTTATCCGGACGGGGCGAATGCGACAAGCTTCTGTGACAACATACTGCGCCCTGGGCTCCCGCGTCGGCACATCACGAAGTACGCATTTTCTACGGTGGACATTGACCGAACTTCGACCACACAGTTGGAGAACCTGCACGGCACAGAGGAGTATTCGAGAGTGGGCGCTGTGACAAATTTCGCAAGGTCCCGTACACACTTTGGATCGCAACTATGAGCCACAACGCTGCCATCCTGTCTCCACTGCCCGCCAAGCTCGACTATAGTCTCACCGGCCTGAGTGCGGCGCAGGCAATTGAGAAAGGCCTCGCTGAGGCAGAGTGGTATCAATGTCCAGTGCCGCGCGAAACAATGCGCAGGCTTCTCGAGCGGCGGGATGGACCGGCGATTCGCGACACTGTTCTTTGGTTTGCTCTCATTCTGAGTAGTGGTTTCGCTACGTATGTTCTCTGGGGCACCTGGTGGGTGATTTTCCCTTACTTGATTTACAGCGTGCTGTATGCATCGACTTCCGACTCCCGCTGGCATGAGTGCGGCCACGGTACCGCATTTAAAACCGACTGGATGAACAACGCCCTTTATGAGATCGCGTCGTTCATGGTCATGCGCGAGTCTACGGTCTGGCGCTGGAGTCACACTCGCCATCATAGCGACACCATTATCGTTGGCCGCGATCCCGAGATCGCAGTTCCCCGCCCGCCCGATGTGAAAGCCATCATCATGTCTTTCTTTAATCTCCGCAATTATCCGAAGTATTTCCGGCAGATCGTCCTGCACTCCTTCGGACGCATGTCAGCGGAGGAAAAAACGTTCATCCCGGAGATGGAGTTTCCCAAGGTATATCGGAACGCGCGCATCTACGTCGCCATCTACCTCGTCGTCATCGGGCTCGCAATCTATACACACAGCTTCTTTCCCCTGTTCATGGTGGGCTTCACGAACCTCCTGGGGACCTGGCTGCTGGTGGTCTACGGTCTCACCCAGCATGCTGGCCTGGCTGAGAATGTTCTCGATCACCGTCTCAATTGCCGGACGGTGTATATGAATCCGATCCACAGGTATCTCTACTGGAATATGAACTACCACGTAGAGCACCACATGTTCCCACTTGTGCCCTACCACAGGCAGCGGGAGCTGCATGCGGCTGTGAAGGACGACTGCCCTAAACCGTATCCGAGCCTCTTTGCAGCTTGGCGTGAAATATTGCCTGCCGTTCTCAAGCAAGTGAAAGATCCCGCTTACCATGTAAAACGAAAGCTCCCGGAGTCGAAAGCCTACACCAGCGAACGCTGTTACTCCTCCGTCGCCGATCCTGACGAGGAGGGTTGGGTTGGAGTTTGCGCCCCCTCCGACATTGGCACAGCCGATGTCAAACGGTTCGACCACGGAAAGAAGACCTACGCAATCTACCGAGACGAGGACGGCAAGCTCTATGCAACGGATGGGCTGTGCACGCACGGCAATGTGCATCTCTCTAATGGGCTGGTGAAGGACAAACAGATCGAATGCTCCAAGCACAACGGCCGCTTCAACTTGATCGACGGATCCCCGGCGCGTGCGCCTGTGTGCCGTGGTCTTGCTACCTATCCCGTCGTGGAACGCAACGGTCAGGTTCTGGTAAACGTGGCCCGCGCCGGAGGTGTGGGCGCACGCGCGCAGCAATCTTACAGATTTCGCGTGGTAAGCAATCACAATGTGGCGACTTTCATCAAAGAGCTTGTGCTCGAACCGGCGGATGCCGCGGAACAAATCGGCTTCATACCGGGTGACTATCTGCAGTTTGAAATTCCTGCATACGATGCGATCCCGTTCCGTTCATTCGATGTCGCTGAGCCCTTCGCTACGGTCTGGGATAACCAGCATGTCTTCGATCTTGTCGCGCGCAACCCTCTTGGAGGTGCCCGCCGGAATAATTACTCGGTCGCGAGCAACCTGAAAACGGAGAGCACGCTGCGCTTTAACGTTCGCATCGCGACGCCGCCACCGGGACAGGACTGCGACCCAGGCGTGGGGTCGAGCTATTTTTTCAGTCTCAAGCCGGGCGATGTCGTTTCGGCCATTGGACCCTTCGGTGATTTCCATATCAAGCCTACTCGGCGAGAGATGGTATACATCGGGGGTGGCGCTGGCATGGCTCCGTTGCGGGCACATCTCTCGCACCTTCTCGAGACAGAACAGACTCAACGGAAGATCAGCTTCTGGTACGGTGCGCGCTCTAGGCAGGAGATCTTTTATGAAGACTATTTCCAGGGTCTAGCCGATAGGCATGGCAACTTTACTTTTCGTCTCGCGTTCTCATCACCTTTGCCGGAGGATGCCTGGACCGGCGATGTTGGCTTCATCCATGAGGTCGTACGGGATAGCTATTTGCTTCGCCACGCGAATCCGGCGGCAGTGGAATATTATCTCTGCGGTCCGCCAATGATGATCAGGGCATGTACCCGAATGCTCGGCGAGTTGGGCGTGCCTGCACACCAAATTTCCTACGATGAATTCTGATGGAATCCAGATCGCACTTCTTTAATGACGGCTCTAGTAACCCTCCAAAACTTAGCATTTATCTCAATCTTGACAACCTCGTGGATCTCCGCGCCGATACGAGCTGGCCTGGCCTTGAAGGCCTGGCCCGATACACGCATCTGTTGGACGATGGTTTTGAGGGAGTGCAGCTCACCAGCAACAATGCTCCCCCCGCGAATGCGCCTATCCCACACTGTGGCCTCGACCGCATCAATGCTCCGACCGAGGCAGACGCAATCGCCGCCAGGCACGCTGAACGCGGTGATGGGTGTCTGACGGTGCACGCCGGTTGGGGACTTGAAGACAACGACGAAGTGTTTCAGCTAGTCGACGCCATTCTCACCGCTTCTGAAAAGTATCGCTTGCCTATCTTTATTGAAACGCATCGCGCGACAATCACTCAGGACATTTGGCGGACTGTGCAAATCACAAGAAGATTTCCCGAGGTTCGTTTCAATGGCGACTTCAGCCACTACTATTGTGGCCTTGAACTCGTGTATGGCGCTTGGACCGAGAAGCTTGACTTCATGGAGCCGATCTTCGCGCGAGTCGGCTTCATGCATGGCCGCATCGCGAGCCCGGGGTGCATCCAAGTCTCAATCGACGCCGGCCTCAGTTCAAAGGCTGCGCGCCCCAAGGGCCATCCCAGCTATCTGGATCACTTTAAAGAACTCTGGACCCGCGCTATGGTTGGCTTTCTTCGCGGCGCTCTCCCGGGCGACGTGTTGATCTTCGCACCCGAATTATTAGCCAGTACGCATTACTATGCTCGTCTCATTCCCGATGCCTCAGGAAGCCTCGTCGAGGAATCAGACCGTTATGCTCAGGCCCTACTGTATAAAGACCTCGCCCGCGCCTGCTTTGCCGAGGCAGAGAGTCGACTCACCGCTGCATCGTAGCTCGGGATGATCACTGACCGAACGACAGGATGAACCCGCTCTGTCGGACGGGTCTCCTCGTCGGCAATCAGTTAAGCTGCTCGCACCAGAAGCGAATGCGGATCGAGCACGAACTTCTTAGCAACGCCGGAGTCAAAATCTTTGTATCCCGTTGGCGCGTTCTTGAGCGGGATCACCGTTGCATTCACGATCTTCGCGATCGGCAGGCGATCGTGCAGAATTGCCTGCATCAGCTGGCGATTATATTTCAATACCGGTGTTTGGCCGGTGTAGAAACGATGCGACTTCGCCCAGCCAAGACCAAAACGCATCTTGAGATTCCCGTGTTTCGCGCCTTCATCCTTGGAACCGGGATCATCAGTCACGTAAAGACCAGGAATGCCAATGCCACCCGCAGCACGAACTATAGACATCAATGAATTTAATACCGTCGCCGGTGCCTCTTCGCCGTTCTTTCCGTGAGCCCTAGCTTCAAATCCGACAGCATCCACAGCGGAATCTACTTCAGGCTCACCGACAACCGCGGCGATCAGCTCGCCCAGATTGTCGCTCTTGGTGAGATCTATCGGCGTAAAGCCGACAGCCGCTGCATGTTTAAGACGATCAGCATTCATATCGCCGATCATCACGACAGCCGCGCCGAGTATCTGGGCCGACGCTGCTGCGGCAAGACCGACTGGTCCAGCGCCAGCTATGTAGACGATGGACCCAACGCCTACGCCGGCGCTTACGGCACCATGAAAGCCAGTAGGCAGAATGTCGGAAAGCATAGTCAGGTCCTTAATTTTCGACATTGCCTGGGCTTTGTCCGGGAACTTGATCAGATTAAAGTCCGCGTAAGGGACCATGACGTATTCGGCCTGGCCGCCCACCCATCCGCCCATATCGACATAACCGTAGGCTCCGCCGGCCCGCCCCCGGTTGACATTGAGACACACGCCGGTCTGCTGCTCCCGGCAGGTGCGGCAACGCCCGCAAGCCACGTTAAAGGGCACCGTGACGAGATCTCCAACGTTCAGATATTCGACATCAGAACCGGCCTCGATGATTTCGCCTGTGATCTCGTGTCCAAGCACCAATCCGGCTGGAGCCGTTGTTCGACCGCGGACCATATGCTGATCGGAGCCGCAGATGTTGGTGGCGACAACTTTGAGAATTACCCCGTGATTAATCTTTTTCCCGGATGGATTGTGCATCTTAGGGAAATCGATGGATTGAACTTCGACCTTGTTCGGTCCGAGAAACACTACTCCGGAATTCTCTGCCATGGGACGATCTCTACCTTCCCGCCCGGCATTGTCTGAAGGCTACATGTGGCGCCTGTAGCGATAGTGAAGCGCATAATACCTCACACCTTCGCAGCATTCGTCGAGCGCCCGGCAATCTTACCTCCCGCTTGAAAAAGATGTCTTTTCGAAACGCGCACAAAAGTTGTCGTTTCTTGTCTCTGCGGCGGCGTCCGACGTGAATGTTGCGAATTGCCAGTGGTTAATGTGAGTACTATTGCCTGCAGATGAACGCACCACATTGGCGGAATGCTTGTGAGCCTCGAATCTTCATTTCACGAACAATTCAATACAAAGTTCAAGTAAAAGGAAGACATGTGGAAGGGTGACCGAAGGAAGTTTCTTCAAGGATCGGGGTCCGTCCTCGGCAGCATAGCGCTGAGATCACAAATGGATGGGTCTGCGATGGCAGGCAGGCTCTCCCATAGTCACGACATTCAGCCACTAGTGATGAATGAGACTCCACCAACAGAAGCGTCGCGATCGCTCTCCAACTTCAACGTACGGACTGCGATTGGTCTAGGCGACAGGGCGCCCGGAATCATTGACCAGTATGGTCAACTCGACTCGCGAAATGCAAAGGCCTGCATCACCATTGGGAACTCTTCGCGACCTTCGCCGGATCTTAAGTGGTCCCAGTCTCTCGAAGATGGCTATTTTCCGATAGTTCATACAGAGGCTCGATCACGTCAGGGATTCGTAAGCTGGACTGCCTGGGCGACGAACGGAGCGAACATTGAGGCAGACTGTCTCGAGGTCACGCAAGCAGACGTTCCATTGGCATTCACGCTCTGGTTCCCCTTCACAACTGAGATTGAAGCGAAAGACGGAACTGTAACGGGCGGCGATCGCATTCTCGCGGTACTTCCGGCTCAAGCAGCCCACATAGCTCTATCCAAGGGAAAATATAACCTCCTGACTCCGGAGAGGGAAACCTGGTCGCTCAGCCGGCCACCCTGGTCGCAGGTGTCGCCCGCGAGCTCTCATCCGATTCCGATTCCCGGCATTGACCCCGCATTTGCAAGCGGGAGATCATCCTATCTTTTCCGTCCGTTGCGATACCGGTTTCCAGTCCAACCTGGCAAAACGTACCACGTCATCCTTGGTCTGGTGGCATCGAAGAGCAGCGAATATGGTTATAGCGTTTCGCAACAGCTTGTGAAGCTCTCCGCCGATGGCATGTCTGACACCGTCGATATGGCAAGCCTGGTTCCGGGCAAACCGTTTCTTCGCGACTTTGTAGTTAAGGCGTCCCGTACGGAACTTCATGTCTCGTCGGAGACCGATCCCTCCTCCACCTCTCCCTATCGCTATACGCTCTTGAACGCGATCTGGATTTTCGACGATATGGTCGACCCGATTCAAGTTCGGGCGGGAACCTTGAGCGACAAAGCCCTCTTCTATGTTCGCTGCGGAGAGGAACCGATGAAGGATCGGGCGTGCGCCGTCACCTTCGATGTTTTACAAGGCGCCGCGGTTAATTCCACAATCTATCTTCCGTACGACCTTAATCAAGGCAGTCACAGCATGATCGCGACTACTTTGCGTGCCGGCTCGTCAAAGAGCGCTGCAAAACAACGGTTGGACCTTCTTCTCCAGAATGGAGCCCAATTCACAACCGGAGACAGCCGACTTGATAATCTTTACCGAACCTCTCTCCTCAATATTTTTCTGCTTCGCACGAAGTATCCGGGTGCAGCAAACCATGGTGAAGATCTATATGTAGTCAAACCGGGTGCGGCAATTTATGACGCATTCTGGTATCGGGACGGCGCCTACATTACGGCTGCCCTCGACGTCGCCGGGCACTCCGAGGAAGCAGAGAAATCGCTGCGTCTCTTTTGGCAGTCTGGTCTACCTGGCAATTTCGGATCCTACGAACAGCAGGAATGCGGCGCCTGGCAAGCTCCAATCGGTCAGTCAGATGGTCAAGGACAGGCCCTATGGGCGCTCGTTCACCATTTTCAATTCTCAGGAAATATAGAGTGGCTAAGGATGGTTTATCCGAACATCAGGAAGGGAGCGGCGTGGATTCGAACCGTAACCGGCGAAACACGGTTTCTTACGGAGAACGGCGATAGACCAATCTATTATGGGCTGCTGCCCGCTGCCGAAGGCGAAGCGATAGGTCAAGGCTACATTTACTATCACGATTTCTGGGCCATAGCTGGACTTCGGATGGCAATGGAAGCTGCGAAAGCCCTGAATGATGACCACGACGTCGCCTGGATAAACGATACTTACGAAACATTTGTCGCAAATCTATCTGCTTCAGTACAACTCGCGTTCAAGCGAATCGGCAACAATCAATATATCCCCGCCACTCCGTTTCACTCGGTTTCTCAACTTGATATCTGGGGTTCTATAGCGGCCCTCTATCCGACGCAATTCCTTAAATCAAACGATCCTATGATTTCGCAGACGCTGCACCTGATGCGTCAGAATTGCCGGGAAGATGAGTACATGTATTTCAACAAGAATAAAATCTGGACGTACATAACGGTCGATTGGGCGATGTGCTATCTACTGCGTGATGATCTCGAGATGTTCTTCAGACTGTTTGACGGTTATGTGGCACACGCTTCTCCAACAAACGGTTGGACTGAGGAAATATTTGTAGATACGCGGCTCGGTACAGGCGATATGCCGCACGGCTGGGCTGCGGCACAGTACGTGCACCTGCATCGCAACTCTCTGGTCTACGAAGATGAAGACATCCTTCACTTGTGTTGGGGCGCGAGAGAAGCGTGGCTGAACAACGGAATCGATGTTCGTCGCGCTCCCACTAAATTTGGCACCGTCGATTTCGCATTTCGCAGATCTGCCGACGCGCTCTCACTGGACTATCGGCTGGTTCGCGGATCTCATCAGCAACCCTGCCGCCAGGTTCAACTGCACCTGCCGCCATCCAGCAGGGAAAAACTAACTGTCCGTATCAACGGTATCGGCAAAACTGTAGCAGCCGGTCAGCACATGATTCAGGTCGAATAGGACGTGTCGCTTTCGGCTGCGTTAATCAGGCCTGCGGGGGTTGCCCTTTCTCGGCGAAGTAAGTTGCCGGCCAAATCAGGAGGGAGTTTCTAGGGAGCGACCTCTTGAGATGAGCCAGGCGTGAATTGGCGGCGAAGAGTTCTCGGGCCGAATCCCTTGATCCGTTTGAACTGACGGTTGAAATTCGAGTAGTTGCCAAAGCCGACTCTGAAGCCGATGTCCAAAATGCTTTCGTCAGTATTGATTAAAAGCTGCGCGGCAGCTCCCACCCGAAGTTCATTCAAATATGCCGTCATCGTGCGACCGGTCGCGCGCTTAAAGAACCGGCACAATGAGGCCTGATCCATATGAAAGCGCTTCGACAGTTTGGCGAACTCGACCTCCTCGTCAAAATTCTCATTTAGGTAGAGACAGATTTCATCGATCCGATGCTGATCCGCGACTCGACACATTGGTTTTACTTTCAGTGTAGAAAGCACTCGCGCGCCACTTTCGTCCGCAAGATCTATAAGGACCGACAACAATGTAGCCAATCTCTTCGCGGGTGATTGAAGCGGAAGTCTTGCAAGGGCTCTAGTGACTTTGCGGCCTGTCTCGGTATGGCCGAAGGCAAGTCCACTCGAGGAGCGTCGCAGGAGATGCGCGACAGTAGACATCTCCTCAAGGTCGAAAAATCGTTCCCCCAAAAAGTCTTGGCGGAATTGCACTACCACGGCGCGATGCAACTCCGCACTGTTGGCCTTTACGGGACCGGAGCGCCAACTGTGTGGCACGTTCGGACCGAGCAGAACCAGATCGCCGGGACCATAATCGGCAATCCCATCGCCGACCAACCGCTGACCACTGCTGTTGATGATCAGCGTCAACTCGAACTCCGGGTGATAGTGCCAGTAGAAGGGGAACTCAGGATCGTTTCTCTCAAACGCGACGAATGAGGACGGCCCGGAGGCAACCTTCTCGAAATACGGCTTCATGCGCCACAGTGTAACTGAATTAGCTAATATTGCGTGCATTTCGGAGAAACGACGTCAATTCTGTATCTATAGTAGTCAATCAATGAGAGGACATAATCTGTCGCGGAAAGCTAGTGTTATCGGTAATGATCGCAGATATGTCTTAGGTGGTAGCAATGAGCATTCGTTCCGCAGCCGGCATCTTTGACGAAGCCCAGGACTCCGCGCGTTCGCCGCGGATTTCGCTAGACTCCTACGCAGGATTTGCGGGCTTGCCACCCCTGGTGGGCTTGCACACCATGGCCGAGGCGGCGACAACCGGTTTGACTGTCCGCGACTCGGTGGCTCGGCTGAAGCGTGTGCACTGGTCGCTGAAGCGGCTGCACCACATCTTCGTATCGCGCATTACGAGTGAGCCGATCTACGAACTCAAGATGGCCTTCAGCCTGCACGCTTATTACTGCTCTGAGCATGTTGGAGAGTTTGCCTCCCGCGTTCGCGAAATGAGGCAGCCGCCGTACGGACTGGAGGTGTCGCCGCATGCGGCTCTGGATTTGTTTTTCGATGAGATAATGGCCGCACCTGACACTCCAGCCCTGCTCGTCGGATTGTACGAATACGCTGTACCTGAGCTCATCCGCGCTCTCGAGAATCTGATCGCCGATACGAACAAGCTCTTCGATCATCCGACATATCGGATCTGTCGTTTAACGCTCGTGGAGATGCGGGACTTGCGGCAGTACGGTACAAACGCCGTGCGTTGCCTCGTTAGCCAAGATGCACACCTCGAGCTGCGGGATTGGGGCACCACACTCGAACGCATGCTCGCCGCGGCGGGCGGCCTGGATGGCAAGCAGGATCCAACCGAAGACGCTGTTCCCCGCCAATTCTCCGCGGTCCCATATAAATACGATCCTGTACCAAAACGCGATGATCGGTTCACGGATCCCTACAACATGGGTGTGAATGCCGAAGCACTCCTTTTCGATGACAGCATTCCCCCTTTCCCGAAGACCATCATGCTGTACTTCAAGCGCATGCGTGAAATCGACGTGCCCGAGATGATGGCCAGCATACTTGCAGAGATGAGCGGAAAATCCTGGGAGTACTACCGTGACATGACCCGTCAGTTATGGGATGAAGCACGACACGCGATGATGGGGGAGCTCGGATTCGTCTCGATGGGAATCGATTGGTCGACAATTCCCTTCAATTTCACCTGGTCTCTTGGCCTGAACACCATGCTAACTGCGAAGGAGCGGCACGCGGTACTTTTCACCATCGAACAGGGACTTATGCCGAAAAAGACCGGCAAGCAACATGAGTGGGAAATAGCAGTAGCGTCTGCCAATCCATTGGCCGCTATGATCCAGGACTATGACTGGGCCGACGAAATTCTACACGCTAAGATCGGTCGCGATTGGATAGTTTCGGAAATAGGATCACAGGCCGAGGCAACCGCCTACGGCGATCAGGCATGGTCCAAAGTTCTGGTGGATTGGAAGAAATGGAAAGAGGATGGACTCACGGAGCATCGTAACTGGTGGCCTGACATCTATCGCGCCGCCTGCCAGAGCCACGGCGTCCATCCTGATCCCGAGTTACTTGCCTACAACATCACGTACGAGAAGGCACGGGCCGATCTGAAGGAAGTTGTTTCCTGATCCGTAGTTCTTCTTAGCGCAACAACTGGAGAGAAGAGCGCATGATAGAGCTTTCCTACCGGAAGCTTGTGGTCAAATCTGTTGTTCCGGAGGGCGAAACAGCGAAATCGTTCTATCTTGCACCTGCAGACGGTGGACCTCTCGATCACTACTTCCCCGGTCAACATCTTCCCCTCAGGCTGACCATTCCTCATCTTGAGAGGCCGGTATTTCGTTGTTACACCATCTCAAACTACGGAGAGAACTTCTACCGTCTGACCATCAAGAAGGAGTTAGCTCCAGCCGACAAGCCTGAAGCGGCCTCCGGACTCAGCTCCTCTTATTTCCACGACACGGTACGCCCGGGTGACATCCTGGAAGCCAAGCCTCCCTCCGGAAACTTCTGGCTCGACATGAGCCGGAATCACCCTGTCGTCATGCTAGCTGGCGGCATTGGTGTCACTCCTATGATGAGCATGCTTGAGGCGTTAGATCGCGCCGGCTCCAATCGCAGCGTGTACTTCTTCTTTGCTCTTCGCCACGGTGGCGATCACGTGTTCCATTCGCAGTTGGGGGCGATCGCGGAACGGCGCACGAACCTCCGCATGCGCGTGTTTTACGAACAACTTCGGGACCGAGACGTCGTCAGGCGCGACTATCAGCACATCGGCCGGATCGAGGTCGCGACCTTACGCGAACATCTGCCTTCGCTGGACATGGAGTATTACGTCTGCGGACCGCCAGGCATGATGAAGGCCCTCACTGAAGGGTTGACCGGGGCGGGAATCTCGTCCGACGCAATCCGTACCGAGTCCTTTGGCCCCTCAAGCGCAGCCCTGCTGGCGCTTGCATCGTCTGGCAAAGAGGAAACGGAAGCCTCATCTGAAATCACGGTAACGTTCGCCCGTTCCGAAATTAGTGCTCCCTGGACCGGTGAGGTGCCGTCACTCCTTCAATTGGCGGAGATAAACCGCGTCGACATCAGCTCAGGCTGCCAGTATGGCGACTGCGGAACCTGCATGGTTCGGCTTCTTGAGGGCAAAGTGGCTTATCGCCATCCTACCGGTGCGCGCATCGATCCGGGGTATTGTTTGCCATGCAGTTGCCGCCCTGAGACGTCAATTGTGCTGGATGCGTGAGAGGTCAACAGGCTGCGAAGAACGAATTTGGAAGGAAAGTTAAGATGAGCACCGCAGCAAGAGCCATCGTTACTGACGGCCACGTGCATTTTAAGTTGATGGAAGTACTACTGCATTTTAAGTTGATGGAAGTACTACTCGGAGATCCTCACCCTGGCGAGGTACTTGTCGAGCTCAAGGCGAGCGGTGTTTGCCACACTGATTTCGACTCTCTTTCCTGGAAGCGAAGAATGATCTTGGGCCACGAGGGTGCCGGGGTGGCGATTGCCTGCGGTGAAGGCGTGACCAATGTAAGGCCGGGTGACCGCGTGTTGTTGAACTGGGCGATCCCTTGCGGCAATTGCTTTCAGTGCCGGAACGGCGCTGAGAATATCTGCGAGCAAAAGCCCACTGTGCCCGATGAACGGTTCCAGTGTGGCGAAGAGCCTCTGAATACTTCATTCAATCTCGGGACAATGGCGACCCATACCGTTGTGCCCTGGCGGGCAGCGGTTCGAATCGACGTGGAGATTCCCTTCCCTTCGGCGGCGATTCTCGGATGCGGCGTCATGACCGGCTTTGGATCGGTGGTGAACGCAGCCCGCGTTGAGAAGGGCAGTTCGGTTGTCGTGTTGGGAACGGGCGGAGTGGGTCTGAGCGTCATTCAAGGGGCCGTACACGCGTGTGCTCGCATGATTATCGCTATCGACGTGAACCCGAATCGTCTGGCATTGGCGCAGATGTTTGGGGCAACCCACACGATCCAAGCCAGCCGGGATGACGCCCGCCTCTACCGGGCTGCGCGCGAGGTGAAAAAGCTAACCAGCCGCGGTGCGGACTATGCCTTCGAGTGCACGGCAGTTCCGGAACTCGGGACGGCCCCTCTATCGATGGTTCGCAACGGTGGAACTGCTGTTGCGGTGAGCGGAGTGGAACAGATGGTGGCAGTCGACATGGGGCTTTTCGAATGGGACAAGCGCTATATCAACCCACTGTATGGACAATGCCGACCATTCACTGATTTCCCTGTCCTGCTTTCTCTGTACCATCGAGGTCGACTGAAACTCGACGAGATGGTGACTCGCACATATCCGCTATCGGGTCTGGCAGAGGCGTTTGAACATATGAAGAAAGGCATAAATGCCAAGGGGGTCTTGATTCCAGATGGCTCCTCGTAGGCCAGCCGGTGGTATTCGAAGCATTGCTGCTTCAGACCCACAATTTGAATGCCGCGGCATTCGGTTCCTGACTCTGTACAGCCCGTCTCTCGGAGGACGGGGCGACGTAAGCGTCTTTGTGCCTGCTGGAATTGAATCGCACACATCCATCCCCATGGTGATCCTGTTGCACGGAGTCTATGACAGCCACTGGGCGTGGTTCTTCAAGGGTGGCGCTCACGAGGTCGCCTCGAAGCTCATCGCAAAGTCCGAGATGAGGCCGATGTTGCTGGTCGCACCGTCTGACGGTCTTTACGGGGATGGGAGCGCTTATTTTTGCCACTCGGGCCGAAACTACGAGAGATGGATCACCGATGACTTGATTGAAGGTCTCATCAAAGCATTCGCGTGCGTAGATGCTGACTCTGTAGTCTTTATCGCTGGACTCTCAATGGGTGGCTACGGCGCGCTACGTCTCGGGATGAAACGTCCCGATATCTTCCGCGGTATTTCAGCGCATTCGGCAATCACACAGATAGAGGAGATGTACCAGTTCACGTCCGACCAATTTCCGCTTGAGAGTGTTCACGCCGGCGAGACCGACCTCCTTTCCTGGGTTGAGAGGAATCGGGATCTCCTGCCTCCGCTCAGGTTTGATTGTGGAACGCGCGATCTATTGATCGAGGGAAATCGGCGTTTTCATGGGCAATTGAATAAAAGGCAGATCCCTCATCGATACATGGAATTCGAGGGCGGCCATGACTGGTCTTATTGGCATACGCACGTCGAATCAAGCTTCCTCTTCTTCGAAGAAATTCTGCGAGAGGCGTCGAATCCCGATTGAAGCACATCTGAAACATCGCAGCCCGCGGTTCGTGCAAATGACATATAGAAATCGATCAATTCGTACGAGGACACTAGTGCGAAGAGCCGATTAACCTGTAGGCCAGTTTGATGCCTGCGGCGAGTGGCGCAAAGGTCCTATGCAAACAGCACTGCCGGTTCCACTCGACTCCAAACCACACTCACCACAACCTCTTCCAGTTACCCGCACACTGGTTATAAGCGGGCTGGTTGCGGCACTGGGTGGACTGCTGTTCGGTTTCGATACCGCCGTTATCGCGGGAGCCACGCATTCACTTACCAGAGTCTTCTCGCTGACTGCTGCAACGCTCGGGGTCACTGTGTCCAGCGCTCTTTGGGGGACAGTCGTCGGCGCACTGCTCGGTGGCTATGCTGGCGAGAGATTCGGGCGCCGCGACAGTCTTCGGATAATGGCGGTTCTGTACCTGATCTCTGCCATTGGCTGCGCGCTGGCCGGTAATTGGTATTTCCTTCTCGTCTCTCGAATCATCGGAGGTCTAGGAATCGGCGGCTCTTCCGTGCTCGGCCCCATGTATATTGCTGAGATTTCTCCTGCCCGGTTGCGAGGGCGAATGGTGGGCTTCTTTCAGTTCAATGTTGTCGTTGGAATTTTGTTCGCCTATTTCTCCAACTACCTCATATCCCTCACAAAGAGCGGGATCAACGAGTGGCGATGGCAGCTGGCAGCTCCGGCACTTCCGTCCCTCATATTCTTATTCTTGCTTTTTGCTATTCCGCGTAGCCCTCGTTGGCTTGTCGCGAAGAAGCGCTTCGGCGAGGCCCGCGATGTGCTCGCAAAGGTGGGTGAAATCAATCCGCAGGGCGAACTCGCCCAGATAATCGAATCAGTCAAGTTGGAAGAGCGCCTTTCCGGAGAGAAACTGTTCACCCGAAGCCACAGGCTTCCAATTTTTCTCGCTGTGACGATCGCCATCTTTTGTCAATTTTCCGGTATCAACGCTGTTCTCTATTACCTCAATGACATCTTTTCAGCGGCTGGTGCGAGTGCGAACTCCGGAGGAATCCAAACAATTGCAGTTGGAGCAACAAATCTGGTCTTCACAAGTCTAGCCATGCTGGTGATCGACAAGGTAGGCCGTAGAATCCTCCTCCTGATTGGCTCCGTGGGAATGGCCGCCACCCTACTGGGCATCGCCCTCATTTTCAAGACGCAAATGCATCGAGAGCTCCTGGTCTGGCTGTTGATCGGCTATTGCGCTTCATTTTCTTTCTCGTTGGGCGCTGTAATCTGGGTTTACATGAGCGAAGTATTTCCGAACGGCGTTCGTGCGAAAGGCCAGACTTTGGGGAGTCTTACACATTGGATGATGAACGCGATTATTGCCATCGCATTCCCCATGCTTGCGGCGCGATCGAGCGCATATCCGTTCCTCTTTTTTGCGGCCATGATGGTCGTCCAGTTTTTCGTCGTACTTTTCGTTTATCCAGAAACGAAGAATGTATCTCTCGAAGACATGCAGCTGAAAATGTCGACCACCTCCTAAAACTTGCGACAGACGTCTTCTCGATTCGCCACCGAAACGCCGGGCGCATAATTGCCGTGCATAGGCAAACTCCCGTCAGGGATCGCCGGGACCACTGCAAATGGCGTACACAATGTGGTCAACTGTAAAAAAGACAGCTGTCTATCAGCGATGCTAGCGTTCTATTCCACTGGATAAGGAATGAATCGCAGAGACACACTCAAGCTGCTGTTGGCGGCCTCAGGCAGCGCAGTCCTCCCGTCACCCTTCACCTCAGGCCTTCAACACCCGGCTTCATCCGCCTCCCCCCCGCAAGTCGAGAGCGCTACCGGCCATAACGAAAACGATGCTGCAAAGAACACCGCCGGGCCTGTGTTCACGTGGCTAACGCTGGGCGAAGTGAAGCCCACGGGTTGGATCAAGGAGCAAATGCTCCGCGATCTTAACGAAGGATTTGCAGGGCATCTAGGAGCTCTGTGTCCCGAAGCCTCATCCGATATCTTTGTCAGTCACCGCAACAGCGCTGTTTCCGCCAATACCGCGAACGTCTACAAAAACAACTGGTGGAACGGCGAGACTGAGGGTAACTGGAGAGCCGGCTTCATCATGATGGCCTACCTGACCGAGCATAGGGGGGCCATGCAAGAAGCCGATGACTTTGTGCGTCACATTCTCTCTTCACAGGATGCAGACGGCTATCTCGGAGTTTTCGCGCCAGACCTCCGGTTTTCCAGGCCAGGGGATCTGTGGTCGCAAGCGTGTCTAATGCGCGGGCTGCTGGATTACTCCGAGTTAACCGGCAACCCGGAGGTTAGAAAGGCCGTAATACGTGCCACAGATTTGACGATTTCTAAATACAGCCAGCGCACGACGCCAGTGCCCTTCGATTACACGATCTCCGGGCAGGGCCTGAGTCACGACCTGATGATTTCAGATGTGATGGAGAGGCTGTTTGATCTGACCGGTGATCCTAAATACCACGACTTCACGGTGAGCCTTTATCAGAGTATGAGCCGCAACAGCAGCACCGCAGATACAAGCCTTGCTTCTCTGCTCGATCTGAATTCCGGCTTCACGAACCACGGCGCCAACACTTTTGAGGCCATCAGAGTTCCTCTCTGGCTCTGGATGGCGACCGGACGAGAAGACTTCGGACGCGCTTCCCGCAATGCGCTGGACAAATTAAGTCGCTACGCAGAAGCCAGCGGTTCGGACGTGAGCGAAGAAGATATCTCGAACCTGAAGCCTGATCCGACATCGACGGAGTACGAATACTGCGGGACGAAGGAATTGCAATTTACTCTGGAGTCCGCGTTGCAAAAGACCGGCACAGCATATCTCGGAGACAAAATCGAGCTGATATGGTTCAACGCGGCTCAAGGCTCTCGATTGCCGGACGGGCGTGCAGTCACCTATCTCACGTCTGACAACCGCCTTCATTGCGACGGCTTGTCGCCGGATGGCACAAAGCCTCAGATCAGAAACAAGTTCTCCCCCACCCACACAGATGTAGCGGTTTGCTGCAACCCAAACGCGACTAACGTGGCGCCGCTCTTCGTTCGCGGCATGTGGATGCGGCACTCAGGCGGTGGCCTGGCTGCCCTGCTCTACGGACCTTGTGTCGTATCCACCACCGTCGACAACGTTCCGGTGCGCATTGAGGAGAAGACTCACTATCCCTTTGATAACATCGTTGAGCTCGAGATTCAGACAGAGGGCGCTCCCGAGTTTCCACTTTATCTGCGCGATCCAGGCTGGTCCCGCGGAACATCCGTAAAATGCAATGGTGCCACGATTACCCGCGCGAGTTCCTACTGGGTAGTCAAGAAAAAATGGCGGCAAGGGGATAAGGTCCAGATCACCTTTGCGCCGACGATTCAGGAAGTTCCTGCTGTAAACGGAGAGATCGCTCTTCAATATGGAGCTCTCATATTCGCTGAACCGATCGATGCGCAGAAAATCACTCTGAAAACTTATGCCCTCCCCGGTTTCGAAGACTCTTACTACAAGCCGACGTCACCTAGATATGAAGCCATGGCTCTCCCCTCGTCCTTACGACGGCAGTCGTACGGGTTTAAGGCGATTTTGGCCACCGACGCTGTGAATCCGTTGCGCCCATTTGATACTGCGGTCATATCTTTGCAAGGAACGATGACGCGGCAATCAGACGGGACACAAGTGCGGACTACCCTGATTCCCTTGGGAAATGCCGCGATTTTGCGCCGAGTCACCTTTCCCATTGGATAGCTTCGCCTGTGAGAGCACATAAGACGCGGTGCGACATTTCGGCCCTGCCAACAGCACATCTCGCCATGTCGGCATGTAGTCTTCCAACTAGCTCGGCCTCTTTGTGCCTGGACGCTCCTTCTGCTCTACAGTCTTCATGCATCGAGACGCTCAACATTTGCCTCAGCAAGGAGAATCGTTGACAACCTTGAATCGACGCACATTCATTCATCTTTCCAGCGGGGCGATGGTCGCGGCTGCATCACGCAAGGTCTTCGGCCTCGAAGCTCCATCGATTTCCAGCCAAAACGGAGAGGTGCGGGTCCAGGGTCCAAATTATACGTGGGAATATTCACAAGCTGACGACACCTTTCGCCTGCGCGATTTCCGGAAGAGGCTCGTGGTAAGCGGGAGACTTCAGCCAGCAGTGGTTGTGGCTCCTGTGCAGGACCCCTCGCAAAGGCACTCCGTTCCCGGGAAGGTAACCGGTCATCGCATTGAACAAGACCGTGTGACCATAGAATACGAGAAGGTTAACGGCGAAGCCCATGTCACCGTTACGTGGCGCTTCGACGAACACGGTATCTGGCTCATTCCCATCATCTACGACACTCCAGCACTCGAGGACGTGGTAAGCCTGCACTATTTCAACGACATGAACGGAACGACCAGCAAGCCGTCGCTCCATTCCAGTTATCTGGTCGTTCCAGGAATCAGCGAAGGGTCGTCGGTCAGTCCGATCGTGCGGGATGATATCCACCTCAACCAAAATGTATGGCTGGGCCGCGGGAGCTTTATTCCAGGCCTGAATCAACAATGGGGCCTTCCCGTTCACTACTTCTCGGGATTTAGCGTCGATTCATCGAACGGGCTGAGAAATATGTTCACCGAAGGAAGGTCGGAAGCATTTACCTGTGGCTTGGCCGACCTGCCATGCGGCGACCTGTTCCTGGAGCTATATGAAGGGAGCTGCAGTCCCTGGATCGATTACCGGAGCGATTTGTGGAAGCATCTTCGAGGTCCCGGCAAGTTATCGCTGGGTGCAACGTGGTCGTGGTCGGTCGCCACCGATTATCGCGACGCGATTGCCGGCTATTATCGCAGCTTGCTCCAGGCCGGCGTTATTCACGTTCATCAGAATTCGCCGAGAAAGACAGCGATTGCCCTTACGCCCGAATTCTGCACTTGGGGCTCACAGGTTGATGAGAATAAATTTCAAGATCATCTGGATGAGGCTTTTCTGAACCAGACCTACCTGGCCCTGAAGGCTTCTGGCCTGAAGGCGGGGTTATTCTCCATCGACGATAAATGGGAAGGCTCCTATGGAAATCTGGAGCACTCGACAGAGAGGCTTCCACATTTCGAGCAATTTCTCGACCAGCTGCGGGCCGACGGCTACCGCGTTGGAATGTGGGCTGCCCTTATGCGATGCGAACGGCCGGCTGATATTGGTTTGACCGAAGACAATATGTTAAAGGGGCCAGACGGTACTCCTTATCTGGCCAAGAATTCCGGCACCTCCCACTACTACATACTCGACTTCACCCAGCCAGCGGTAGCAAAGGTCTTAAGCGACCTCGTGCGAAAGTTCATTCGCCGCTACAAGCCGGACCTGTTCAAGTTCGATTTTGGTTATGAACTGCCTGCCGCTGGTATAGCAGCTCCGCAGGATAAACGGTGGACTGGCGAACGGCTGATGTGGAAGGGTCTGGATGTCGTAATCGGGGCGATGAGAGAAGAGAATCCCGACCTGGTCGTGATGTACTACCAGTTATCGCCGCTCTTTCTCGACTATTTTGATCTACATAGCACCGACGACCTCTTCCTGGCCGCGGGAGAATACGATCTGGAGGCAAACCGGCGTATCTACTTCAGTAGCCTGCTTGGGCCCTTGGGGATTCCCACATACGGTTCATCCGGGTACGACTGGGCCAGCGCGCCGCACATCTGGTTTGATTCTGCCGCCGTAGGGACAATCGGCTCACTCAACGACTTTCAGGTGGATGAGCAAGCAGAAGGTAGCACGCCAGAACTCATCGCAAAATACAACGGAATTGCGAAGGTGTTGCGGCCCACAAACATCTTTAAAGTTGTGCCCCTTGGCACGATCTCCGAAGCGCCGACCTTCGGAGCGCATGCGCGCTCCTGGGCCAGAATCGAAGATGGGGAGCTCGTTCTTCTGGCTTTTCGGCCGCCTATACTCGGAGAGGAGAATCCTCTCTTTTCGGAGGCCAATGATTCGCTGGTTAAGGACCTCGTTCGTTGCCAGGTGCCCGTGGTAGTTTCCTCACGTGGAAGCAAGAGCATAACTCGAGACGGAGAGTTGGCGGTTGTGCCTTACGGAGGCGGCGAGATCACGATTCGCCGAGACTCGGGCAAGGTCGCCAAGACGATAAGTCACTATCTCGGCGGCTCGACCATTCAAGGTAGCGTACCCATCCAGGACAACCAGTTGACGATCAAATCCTCCTACCGAGACTCATCTGGGCGACCCCTGGAGTGGATCGAAATCCACATTTCTTAAAGACGAGCTGAGAATGATCTCAACCACGCAACACGCGGCCAAGTATCCCAATATGCCCTACATAATCTTTTTGGGCGCGGCAGCGGCATTGGGAGGAATGATGTTCGGATTTGACCTGGCAATCATCGTTGGTGCCGGGCCATTCCTCGTTCAACACTTCGGCTTGGGCGATCTGGGTTTGGGTTGGGCATATAGCTCGCTTTTGTTTGGCTGTGTGCTGGGCTCAGTGGCTGCTGGTCGATTGACCGACTATTATGGGCGTCAAAAGATGTTGCTCTTCGTGGCTCTCCTGTTCCTTATAACTTCGGTTGCAACTGGTATCGCTCCAACCTTCTCTCTTTTTATTGCGGCAAGATTCGCAGGCGGGGTTGCAGTCGGCGGCGTCTCCGTACTTTCACCGATGTACATAGCAGAGGTGTCTCCGCCCGGCATACGCGGGAGGATGGGAGCAACTTATCAGCTGTCCATTACCGCAGGGATCTTATCTTCTTATTGCATAAACTACGGGCTTCGGAATGAGGGAGCTTGGAATTGGCGATGGATGTTCATTACCGGTGCGTTGCCGAGTGTCCTGTTCTTCGTGACGCTTCTTCGAGCCCCGGAAACCCCTCGATTCCTCTTCAAAATTGGAAAGAAGGCTGAAGGGCTTGCGCTACTGGCACGCCTCATGGACCCCGATGAGGCAGCAATAGAAGCAGCTGAGATCGAAGCTAGTCTGGCCGGTCCGTCGGCTGCTTCAGAGCATCTGGACATCAAGCCTATCAGCCGCGTCCTCATCATCAGCTTTGTTCTTGCAATTCTAGTTCAGGTCTCCGGAATCAATACAATTATTGATTATGCCCCGCTGGTTTTGCGATCAGCCGGATGGAGAATCGACGCGGCGCTTTTTTCAACCTTCGTTATTGGCGGAATCAATTTTGCGTTTACTCTGATCTCCTTCTGGACCATCGATCGCTATGGACGCAAGCCCCTCTATATCGTTGGGTCCCTGGGCATGGCTGTCGCCTTGTTTCTGGTGATAGCGATGCTGTCAGCAGGTCGGTTTAATGCCCTACTATTGCTCGTTCTGATGGCGTTGTTCATTGCGTTTTTTGCGTCTTGCATCGGTCCGGTCTTTTGGACGCTGGTTCCGGAGATCTTTCCCAACAGGATACGCGGCCGAGCAATGGTAGTTCCGGTCGTCACTCAGTGGGTAGCAAATGCCTTTGTAGTTCTTCTGTTCCCGCTAGCATTCAATCGCGTGGGTAAACTGCCTACATTCGCCTTTCTAGCCTCCATGGCTGCCTTGCAGGCATTATTCACCTGGCGGTTCTTACCAGAGACAAAAGGAAAGACGCTCGAAGAGATTGAGGACTTTTGGAGTCAGAATCAAGTCATTTCGCAACTTCGCAAATGAGGGAGCTCTTTGCACTAAGCGTTCTGGTCTACTAACAACGAGCGCCTTTTACGCTTGCAACCTCCAAATATCCCGATACAATTGCTCGATTTCGGAAGCTGACGGAATCCGCGGATTATTTTGCGGCGAACCAGAAGCCAACGCCTGCAACGCCATAGTCGGAATGAGCTCAAAGTATCGCCTCTCAGGGATGCCGAAACTCATGGGAGACGGAACTTCCAACTCCTCATTCCTTCGAAACAGTTCTCGCACCAGCTTGCTCACAGCATCCAAGTCCGCATCTTTCTGGGTCGCGATCCCCATGGCTCGGGCGCAATCGGCATAACGGGCAGGAGCGGCTATCGCCGAGAACTCGGTGACCGACGGCAGTAACATCGCATTTGAGAGGCCATGCGGAACATGAAAGAAGAATCCAATAGGGCGGCTCATACCGTGAACCAGGGCAACACTTGCATTGGAAAAGGCGATGCCCGCCAGCGTAGCTGCCGCCATCATCCCCTGGCGAGCGACGCGATTCTCAGGCTGTCGAAATGCGATCGGCAGTTCTGTCCATATTGTCTTCATTGCCGATAACGCGAAGGCATCGGTAAAGCGATTGGCCTTGCTGCTTACATACGCCTCAATCGCATGGGTAAGAGAGTCCGTGCCCGTATCCGCAGTCAGGCGCTTCGGCATGGACATCGTCAATTCGTAGTCGACGACGGCTGCAGAGGGCAATAGCACACTGCCGGCAATCAGCATCTTTTCTTCGCTCTTGGAATCGGAGATAACCGCAAAGCGACTCACCTCCGAACCAGTACCAGCCGTGGTCGGTATGGCAACATGCGGAGGACCTGCCGCAGGGATGGGTTTGGGAACTTTGTAGTCGCTAACGCAGCCTCCATTACCCACAAGCAGCCCAATGGCCTTGGCCGTGTCGATCGAACTCCCGCCTCCCAGACTGACAAGGCTGTCGTGCCTGCCCTGCAGAAAGGCGTTCAACCCTTCCTCGACCGCAGCCGTCGTTGGGTCCGCGACCGCCCCGGAGAAAACTTCACACCGCATTCCGGCTGTTAGTATCTGGTCCCGCAATTTTCCAGCTAGACCGCGACTCATAAGAAACGAATCCGTCACGATCAGTGGCTCGCTGCACTTGAGAGAGGCAAGAACACTTGCCGTCTCATTAAACGCACCCGCTCCAGTCTTTATGATTCCGGGTATGCGAATCTCCGCTGTCATATGCCGCGCCAACTCCTCCACATCGCGCACTCCGGTGCGTCCCGGCATCGCCCGCCCAGACCCCCCGAACGCGGAAATTAACTTTCAAGCTCTACGGCAAGCCGCGGTCCTCAAGGCAAACCGCGATTCAGCACGCAAAGAGCGGCAGGTATCCGAAGCTCTCAGATACACTTCCCCGTCACTCCCGCTAGTAATAAAGTTTTAGAGCGAGCTGTAAAATCCGCGGATTGCTACGCGAAGAAGTGATCTGGCTGAACCCTGCGGTGTTCAGAAAGTTCAGGTTTGCGGACGGGTTTGCGAAGGAATGCCAATTGGGAAGGTTGAACGCCTCCGCCCGGAATTCCAACTTGACGCTCTCGTGAATCGGGAACTGCTTGAACAGCGACATATCGAGATTCTGGAAGCCAGGACCTCTTACAGGCGTGGGACCGCCCCCCAGCGGCGCGGTGTTTAGCTGTCCGATCTCTGTTGCCAGGGGCGGATTTGCGAATGCGTTTGGATTGAGCCACTGGTGAACGTTGTGTGGACCCCCGTAGACGTTCTGACCAGGCACAACATCAGCAAAGCATCCAAAATCTGCTGTCGTTGCAATCGGACAATTAATTGTGAAGGGTTGTCCAGTCTGGTGTGAAAAGATGAAGTTCGTTATCCATCCGCCTATGAAGGCGTCGCCAACCGAGTTGACGTTATTCAGATAGGCCTGATTCCTGCCAAAAGGTAAGTTATAGGTTCCTGAAGCATGAACGACCTGCGAAGTATCAGAGAAGCAGAGCCCGTAATCGCCTGACTGGCCAAAGCCGGGGAGCCAGGGCGCTCTGTAGGCCGGTATGCTCCCGAGTGATGAAGCAGGTATCAGTGAGCGTTGATCGCTCAGACACTTGGAATAAGTGTAGTTTGCCAGTAAGGTGAGCCCGGCGCTCAACTGGTGCTGATACACCGCCTGAAAAGAATTATAGCTGCTGATACTTCCGGTGGCCTGATAAGTGGAGTTCGGAGCGAAGGCCGGAAACGGAATATGACCCGGCACTGTGGGATCATACATGTTTGTTCCGGGCGGCATGATGGCAGACGGAGCATTCTGAGTACTTTGACTGTCAAGATGCCTTCCCAGGGTAGCTACGTATGCAACAGATACTGAATCATGTTGAGTGAACTGGTCCTGGACGGTCAGGTTAAATGTCTGCTGATAGGGTGTCTGAAACTTATATTGCCGCCCATACAGTGTGAGACCAGCTCCGTTTACCACTGTAGGATCTTCGAGATTCTGCGCGACCAGGGCATTTCCAAGAACGGCCGTCGCTCCTCCCGGTACGGTGAGAGGAGTTTGGGAGTTGACCGCGTAATAGTTCACCGTATAGGAGAATGGATAGTTTCCTCCGATGTTATACCCGAAACCGGTGTTGTTCAGCGATCCGTACGTGATGCCATAGCCGCCTCGTGCCACCACCTTTGGAGTGGCACGGTATGCAAAACCGAGTCGGGGAGCAAAATTAAGGTTCTGAGCATCTCCCGTAGCGTTATTTGAGGTGCAGTCAATACCAATATTGTAGGAAGCGAGCAGCGCCTGGAAAGTTGACGAGGTCGGAACGGCGCAGCCTCGTTTGGGCATATAGTAAGTTCCGGAGTTTCCGGCTCCGCCACCTGCCTGAATGAAGTTAGCCTGTCTTCCATTGATTTCCTGATAGGGCGTGTAGTGGTCCCACCGGAGGCCAAGATTGAGCGTTAGTTTAGGAGTAATCTTCCAATCATCCTGAAAGTAAGCTCCGATGTAGTACCGCTGATCGCTCACCTGGGCATAGTTGGAAAGGCCATAAGTCTGCAGTCCGCCCACGTTATTGATGCCGCCGGGGACTGTTGAAGCAGCAGGCACCAGGAGAATGTCTCCAACACCCTCATAACCTGAACTCTGATTGGGAATATCAGAAAATTGGCCAGTGAAGCCGAAGTTCCCTTTTCCAAAAGTAGGCTGGATAATCGGGGCGTGGAAGTTATCTACCTGGAAGCCGGTCTTGAAGGTATGCTCCCCGTAGATTTTGGTCACATTGTCCATAATCTCCAGAGTGCGGATCGTATTAAGAGTTGGCATCCAGCCGGCAACACCCATGCCTGTAAGGGAGGCGATGTTGATGGGCGGCAGGCCCCCATTTCCCGGATACTGTGGCACTCCCGGAATTCCAAATTGCTCGGGGATGCCAGTCGTATTGCCGTAAACCGCGTTTAATCTCTCGATGTTGTGGATATATCCGATGTGGAATTCGTTGGTCAGAGTGGGCGCAAACACATGCGTGTAGCCCAGGACAATCGCGTAGCGAGGACCTTGTTCGGGCCCGTCCCCATAAACCTGGCCCTCTGCATACCCCGGCAGCGCGGGCGGCGAAAATATGGTTTCGTTGCTGTAGTTGTATACGCCGAAGATGATGTCCTTGCTGCTGATGTTCTCGTCAATGCGGACGTCAAACGAATTGATGTCGTTAGTCCCAGAGGGAAACTGGAAATAGTTAGGAAAACTTGTCCTGCCGGGTGTGGGATTGGGATACAAGGCAAGAAGTTTAACCGCGTTGGGATCAAGGCGTGACGGAGGAAGTATATTCAGGTATTGCGCCTGACTCACAAAGTCACTGATCCCGGCGATACTCCCGTTAGTGTAGAACGGATCCCGGACATAAACTGCGCTGCCCGAGGGGTTACGCAGACCAGAAACAGGATCAACCGCCCCACCCGCAACCATACGGGTGGTCGCGGGATCCAGAATGGTTGCCAGAGGGTAAGTCCGGCCCAGCCCATCGGTTTTTGTGCCGCTCACCAGACTGAAGTAATCCTGGAAATTGGTGAAGTTGCTGCTGTGCATCAAGGGAGTTGGAACGCTCGAACTACTGGCTGTTGGCGTACTGATTCTGGTGCCCTGATAGTCGAAAAAGAAGAAGGTCCGGTTCCTGCCGTCATAGAGCTTGGGAATGTAAACGGGCCCTCCGATCGTTCCGCCGAACTGGTTTTGGTGATAAGGGGGGCGTGGCGTATTAGTCTGATTTGCGAAGTAGTCGTTGGCGTTAAAGACTGTATTTCGAACGTATTCCCAAAGGTCCCCATGCAGGCTGTTAGTTCCCGACTTGAGCACGGCATTAACGATCCCGCCCGTGGAGTGGCCGTACTCAGCGTCGAAGTTGCCAGTCTGCAGCTTAAATTCCTGAATGGCATCGGGCGGCGGCACGAACGCGGTATATCCGTTGTTGCCGCCGGCACCTTGAATGTTGCCGCCTCCATAAATCTCGACGTTGTCATCAATCCCATCCAGGCGAAAGTCGTTCTGCGTCCAATCAAGGCCCATCACATTGAACTCTGCGTTGCTGGCGCCTCCGACCGTGACGGTGCCGGCGGCCAACAATCCAAGTGTTGTCCAGTCGCGGCTTTGTAGGGGCATGTTGTTAACTTGTTCCTGGCTGATCGTTTGGCCAACGGATGCATCTTCTTGTTGCAACAGAGGGGTTGCGGCGGTCACCGCGACTTGCTGACTCACTGTACCGAGAGCAAGACTTACGTCGATTGTCAGGTAATCCTGGATATGCGCCTGGATGCCCGAACGAGTAAACTCTCCAAAGCCGGGAGCGTTGACTCTCAACGTGTACGAGCCCGGATTAACGGCTTCAAACACATACTCGCCACCCGCACCGGACCGCACCGTCTGAACAATACCGGTCGCATCGTTTCTGATCGTCACGGTAGCACCGGCAATCGCTGCGCCGCTTGCGTCCGTTACCCTACCCACGACTCGCCCAGTCGCAATTTGAGCAGAAATGCGTGTAAGCGGAGTAATCAATGCCAGGGTACAAACGGCCAGAGCGACCACCGCACAACGTCTGGGTAGCTTCCTTACCGCCCCCTCCAAAACGCGCTTCGCCATTCGTAGGACGCCCAAGTTTGCCGACCTCTTCAAGACGGTGTGTCTTGCCATCGCACGCCCCCCTGCAATCAAACAAAATCTAATCGGTCTTCCTTGTGGGACCGGAAGTGGAAGAATCCTAGGCGCGGGCAAAGCCTACTGTCTTCATCGGGATTGACATCTTTGTGCACTCAGTTGACTCGCGTGGGCGGTCACAGCGTTACTCCGATGTCAATGGACTTCAGATTTTGCACCTGAGTCGGCGGATCCCAGCCTCACGATGGATTCCTCGAACGAAGTGAACTGGTTCGCCGGTTTGCAGAATGGTGATGGTGAGGAGCGCCCTGCGATATCGCAGATTTCTTAGGCTCCCTTCAAACTCGGCAGCCGTATAGAAGGCAAGGGCTCACGCTCGACTGTATTCGGGAAGTCAAAAAACTGTCCGCACAATCACCTCTGCAAAGGGTCCTTCCCGTTCGTCACCAGAGAACTCGACGGGTTGAGGGCTCACGCACATGCCAGTGGCCTCTCCGCCGCCCTGTAGCATTCACAAAATCGCTTCGGCTAGCGCAGAAAGCTGTATACAATCGTTGCGGACGGCGCGAACAGAAGTGAATAAAGGATCTCTCGCGTCAAAGATTAAGGTTTGCAGTGAGAAGTTTCCCGGCAACCAAGGTGATTGTTCTTTCGATGCTCATCGGAAGAACAATTTGCGCGTTCTCATATCAGCAACGCGCCTCGGCTGCGCCTACTACCTCTCTCTCTTCGGCCAGCGACCCCGGTTGCAAGCAAGCGCAGGCCAAGGCTCGTGACCTCACCGAGACCGGGAATACATCTGGCGCTGCTGCTCTTTTGGCCGATGTCTATGCCAGGTGCCCCGCCTATGAGAATGGTCTCGATCTTGCCGATGCTGAGATCGCGGCGGCCCAATATGCGAGTGCACAAATACTCCTGAAGGCGCTTCTGGAGCATCAAAACCGCGCTGCGCTACATAGCTTGCTGGGCAAGGCGGAGGCCGCTGAAAAGAACTACAAGGCCGCCGCCGAGGAGTACCAAACTGCAGCTCAGCTGGAACCTACTGAAGCTAACATTTTCGACTTCGGGATGTCTTTATTCCATCTCGACCACAATTCAGCAATCACCATCCTCCGCTACGGAGTCGACAAATACCCTTCTTCAGTTAAGCTTCACGTAGGTCTCGGAACAGTTCTCTACGCAGACGGGAAGTCTCTTGAAGGTGCACAACTACTCTGTGACGCGGAAGAGTTAGACCCCTCGGACCCGCACCCCATGGAAATCCTCGCCGATACGCAAATAGTCCCTCCGGCGCTCGAACCCAAAATTACAATGCTGTTTGCAGCACTTCACCGCAAATATCCGAATGACGGCTTGATCCTTTTTGATTACACCATGATCCAGTCCGGAAGGTGGTCGAACGACAAAGGCTCCGTGCCTCCACATTTCGACGATTCCTTGAAAGCTGCGCTTCGTTTGAACCCGGAATTACCTGAGGCCTATTTCCAATTAAGCTTGATCTCTGCGCAACAAGGACACAACGAAGAAGCGATCCGCCTCCTAAAACGAGCGATTTCACTGGATCCGCGCAAAGAGGAATATCACTACCGCCTCGCTTTCGCTTACCGGAAAGCCGGCGATGAAGCAAGGTTTCGTGACGAACTAAATGAGTTTCAGAGACTACACACTGCGACTCCCAATGATCAGTGAATCTGCCGGCTTGACCTTATCGCAACACCTTTTCTCCTCCGCACTCTGCTGCATCTTGTGCTTAACGTTGGTGCCTGAATCTGTATGTAAGGGTCAGCAACCTAAATCTCAACCTTCGCCCTCCGCACAACGCCCCACCCGCGTTCACAACGCACGGCAACCTCCGGCCGTTGCCCCCGCAATTGAGTTCGAAAACACCATAAAGGGTTCCAAGATCACCTTTGTGCTCAGAAATTCTGTCAGCCAGCACCGATATTCAGTCGAGACGATGGCCGGCGGCGTTGCTGTGTTTGATTACAACAACGATGGCCTACTCGACATCTTCTTCACGAATGGCGCAAGCATCCCGTCGCTGGAGAAAACCAGCCCAGACTTCTACAACCGCCTTTATCGGAATAATGGGGACGGTACGTTTACGGATGTCACTCAGCAGGCCGGCCTGCAGGGCATAGGCTATTCCATGGGAGTTGCCGCGGGAGATTATGACAACGACGGTTTCGTGGATTTGTATGTCGCGGGTGTGAACCGAAACCAGTTGTTGCACAATAACGGCGACGGCACCTTTACTGACGTAACAGCCAAGGCACACGTTAGCGGTATGGTGCCGTCTCTTGGTAAACCATGGGCAGTTACGGCAGGCTGGTTTGATTACAACAACGATGGCCTCCTCGATCTGTTCGTTGTAAATTATCTTGACTACAACATCAAGACTGCAAAGCAGTGCTACTCCGAGGCATTGCCCATCTATTGTTCACCCAATGATTTCCAGGGAACACCCAACATCTTATATCGCAACAATGGCGACGGCACTTTTACTGATGTGTCGGAGTCCTCTCATATCTCTCGATATATCGGTAAAGGTATGGGCATCGCGTTCGCGGACTACGACAACGATGGTTTCACGGATGTTTTCATATCGAATGATACGTTTCCTAATTTTCTTCTGCACAATAACCGAGACGGCACCTTCACTGATGTGGCAATGGAGGCCGGCGTTGCGTACACCGAAAACGGCAAAGTGGTAGCTGGAATGGGCGCTGAGTTTCGCGATCTGGATAACCACGGCAAGCCGGATATCTTCCATACAGCAATGTTTGGCGACACATTTCCCCTGTACAGAAATATCGGGGGCGGCCAATTTGAAGATGCCACATCCGCGTCGAGGCTTAATGGTCTTACCAGCCTTCTGACTGCCTGGGGAACTGGGGCGTTTGACTTCGACAACGACGGATACAAGGATCTGTTCACTGCCAATTCTGCAATTCTTGATAACTCCCTGGAGGTCGAACATAGGCCATTTGCTTTATCAAATAGTATGTTTCACAACAAAGGCTCCCTCCTCTTCGAAGACGTGAGTGGCAAAGCCAATGCAGACTTTTTAGTTCCCGCCGCACATCGCGGCGCGGCTTTTGGGGATTTTAACAACGACGGAAAGGTTGACATCGTCGTGACTGCGTTGAATGGCGCGCCCAAGATTCTTATGAATCGTTCGCCTACTCATAACCATTGGATAATCCTGAAGCTAACCGGAACCAAATCGAATCGCGACGGGCTCGGCACGAGAATCAAGATCACAACGACGCGCGGAAGCCAGTACAATCACGCGACCACAGCAGTCGGCTATAACTCGTCAAGCGATAAACGGGTATACTTCGGGCTCGGCGATAGCAAGGTGGTCCAAAGGATTGAGCTATTATGGCCAAGCGGAATTCGGCAGATAATAACTAACGTTAATGCAGATCAGATCCTCCAAGTCAAGGAAACTATCAAATAGGTCGAGCACCTCGACCAATCCACGGCAGATTCAATTTGCCCTCAAATTCTATTTCTGAGCCACGGAGCCGTGATTGATGCTGAAGAGTATCGTTCGTTTCTGCCTGCTATTTGCCGTTTCCAGCGGTCTGGCCCAGACTGCAGTCAATGTAAAAGTGGACCTCAATCACAAGGTGGGGACTTACACACCGATCTATAGCTGGTTTGGCTACGATGAGTCGAATTACTCGACAACAAAGAATGGGCAAGCGCTCCTTCACCAGCTGCATGACTTGAGCCCAGTTCCGGTATACATTCGCGCTCATTTCCTGCTCGTTACTGGAGACGGAAAGCCGGAACTCAAATGGAGTTCGTCCAATGTTTACACCGACGATACGAAGGGCAACCCGGTCTACAGCTGGACCATCCTCGATCAGATCTTCGATGCTTATGCGGCGGCTCACGTGCGCCCCATGGTGGAGCTTGGCTTCATGCCGAAGGCGCTCTCCAGCCATCCCGACCCCTACCACATAGGGTGGCCCCTGAAGAAAGGCGAGGTGGAGGGATGGTCGTACCCGCCCTGGGATTACAAACGCTGGGAGGAACTGACTCATCAGGTGGCCGAGCATCTGGTGAGGCGTTATGGCTTAGAGACCGTTTCCACGTGGTACTGGGAAGTATGGAACGAGCCAAACGGCGAATACTACTGGAAGGGAACGCAAGATCAGTACAACAAGCTCTATGACTATGCGGTCGAGGGTGTACGCAAAGCCATCCCCGGTGCGCTGGTGGGAGGGCCGGCAACCACCGGCCCAGGCCCCCACGGCAATGCCTCCGCATACCTGCAGGCATTCCTCGAGCATTGCGCAAAGAACAAGAGCGATGCGACCGGAGGGCCAATTCCGTTGGACTTTATCTCGTTCCACGTGAAGGGCAGCCCCAATGTGATCAATGGCCATGTCCAGATGGGCCTCGACCGCGAATTAGATAATGCGGCGGCCGGCTTCGCCATTGTGAACAAGTTTCCACGATTCGTGAAGCTTCCTATCATCCTGAGTGAAGCCGATCCCGAAGGTTGCGCCGCTTGTTCGGCACGGCTTTACCCGCCTAATGCGTATCGCAACGGTACGCTCTATCCCAGCTATACTGCAGCGGCGATGAAAGGCCTCTTCGAGCTTGCGGATCGCGATCATGTGAACCTGCTCGCAATGTTGACCTGGGCCTTCGAGTTCGAAGATAAGCCCTATTTCGACGGCTACCGCACGCTTGCAACCAACGGCATAGATAAACCGGAGCTCAACTTCTTTCGCATGGCTGGATTGATGAGCGGAGATCGCGTAGAGGCGAAAAGCAGCGGAGCCGTCACGCTGGATACTATTCTGGCCAACAGCGTACGTCAGGACCCGGATATCGATACGCTCGCCACCAGCGCGCCGGGAAAAGCCGCTGTTCTTCTCTGGAATTATCAGGACGAGGATGCGCCGTCCCCGGGCTCGGCCATTGCCGTCTCCATGAGAGGAATTCCGGCGTCTGTGCACCGCGTGTTATTGCAGCACTACCGAATCGACGACGACCACAGCAACGCCTACACCGTGTGGAAGGAGATGGGATCGCCCCAGGATCCGACAGCCGAGCAGTACGCCAAGTTGCAAGCCGCAGGACAACTCGAGTTACTCGACTCTCCGCAGTGGATTACGCCCACAGATGGAGAGATCAAAGTGAATATGCAATTGCCTCGGCAAGGCCTGTCGCTTTTGCGGGTAACCTGGGCAGCGCGTTAGGCTCGGATCGAGCCACGCTGATTGCAGGAGATTCGGGGGATCGCCACGAGTCTCCGCTTCGGCAGAAACGACTATTCAGGTATGGCCGCTCACCCCTCCCTCAGCCTCGTGGACGAATGAAGTGCTATCCACGGGGATCATGCCAACGCCGCTCAGAGAAAGGAAGCACTTGCGACGATGCTCTCAGCCATGGTTCTTCGTATCGCTGGTTACGCTGGCCATCGCCATCAGCTACTTCGACCGGCAGGCGCTCCCGGTCGCCATATCTGCAATCGAGCGCACGCTCCCGATTTCCGATGCCCACTCTGCGGTACTGCAGGCGTCGTTTCTGGCCTCGTATGCTCTGCTTTATGCCGGCGGAGGTAAGTTCCTCGATGTGATTGGTACCAGGGCTGGATTCGCGATCAGCATGGCATGGTGGTCTCTGGCCTGCGCTCTCCATGGATCGGGCATGGCCTGGGCCTGCTGGTGCTGGCACGCCTGCTGCTGGGCATGGGCGAGGGAGCGGCTTTTCCCGCAGCTACCCGGGTCATTGCAAAGTGGCTGCCCGCAACCAAACGCGCCACTGCCATGGGAATTATCAATGCCGGGACAGCGGTGGATTCCGTGCTGGCCCCACAGTGATCGGGCTGATTCTCCTGGTAGGAAGCTGGCGTTATGTCTTCTTCTTTGCCGGCTCCCTTGTCATCGCCTGGGCCATCGGTTGGGCGGCGATATACCGGCCACCAGCGAAGATCGCATCCGGCAATCCTATGGCAACACCGCGTCGACTCCGTGGCTGAAGCTGCTCTCGTCAGGCAAAGTAATCAGCATGGTGGACATCGTCGGGAATCACAGGCTCTTCCAGCCACCTCAGATTGAATGGCTCGAGCAGAGGCAGCATAGATCTGGTTTGCTGCTCAAGAAGCATGGCCATCCACGAGCTCATCAGTTGTCAGACTCATCGCACATACGGGCGTGGAGGCAACTATTCGCTATGCCGCCGCGCCCGATCACACCTGATTCAACCACTGAACCCAGGTCCCGGAATCGGGACCTGGGGCACCCGGCCACCGCCCGCTAATTTTCAGGCTGCATTCTTCTGAAGCCGCTGCTCGTCAGGTGTCGAATCGGCTGCCGCGAGCTGCCAGGCTCGGTAGGTCTCGTGGGGTTGGCCGAGTCGATACAGAGTGTTCGATGTCTCAACCAGTCCATTCGGGTCATCGACGCTCAGAACTCTGGACGTGTAGATGAAACTCAGGCCCGGGAGATCCTGGTGGCCTATAGCGGTGCCCATCAGGTGAACGCCGGGCTGCAACTCCTCAAAACTTGGCGAATGTACACTTCGAACGGCCGCCCAATTCTCCAGTGTCACTTCGTTTTTCCGCATAGCTACCCTCTCGAAAATACGAGTATGTGGGCCCGGATTCAGCAATGGGATGCCCGGTCCTATGGGATAGGATGCCATCCGGGCTCTCTCTTCGTTATTCAAAGACCAAGAAGGTCGGGATCTATGGCCAGAAGGAGACGCGTCGAGGACACACCCAGCCGAAGGAGTCGGCCGCGGCCTCTCGCCAACGCTGGCAGCGAGTGCCATAATTCTGTCTGCCGATCCCACGCCCGCGACATCATGGCCAAAGGTTGTTTCGCGATGTTTCCTGCACTGCGTCTTCGTCACCGTCATCTGCTGGCACCTCTGATCCTGATCTCAGTGGTCACAAGTGCTCCCGCGGCCCGCAAGCATGCGAGTGAGACGCCGGCGTTGGCTCCGATCCATGCCGAGCTGGTGGCGCTGCTCGACGCGCGCTTTCTGAAGCCGGGTTCGCCGCTTCTGCTCAGGGTCAAAGACGCCTGGCAGAATGGCGATTGCAAACTTCGCGAAGGCTCCATTCTCAAGGGGCACGTGGTGGATGCGAATGTTTCGTCGAAAGAAGACAGGATCTCTAAAGTTGCGCTGGTTTTGGATGAGGCCCAGTGCAACGGTCCGGCGCTCGTTCCGCTGCCGCTGGCAGTGGCTGCGATAATGGCTCGTGATCCGGCGGAGTTCGGAAACACGCAGGAATATGCGCCGCTGAATGCGTTGCCGGTGGCGATCCGCGGCGCGGGCGGGACGGGTCCGCTATCTTTGTCGTCCGCCGCAGTGGTCGCGGAAAATTCCGCAACACGGGTTAATTCTCCAAAGCAAGTCTCCCTGGGGGACGTGGTCGGCCTCTCCGGACTGAAGTTGAGTGTGGGAACGGGACCGGAGCAGAGCACGGTTCTTTCCACTAAGGGACACAATGTCAGCCTTCAGCGCTATACGCAGTTTGTTCTTGTTCCGACAGCGCTAATTGCGCACGAAACGGCCGCAGCACCGGCTGGCCCCGCTCCCACGGCGGTCGCGGCGGGGTTGGCTGAGCGACCAGCTACACCAGCGGCGAGCAGCGTGGAAGCCGCGCGGACTGATACACAGCCGCGGATGCCTGCGGCGGTCCCTGAACCCGATGTGGAGGCGTGCGCCCCGCCGTCATGCCACGTCGCGCTGCCGGACGCGGCGACGACTGCGGAGGTGCATGCGGAGAAGAGCTTTCCGCTGCGTGAGCTTGGATATGCTCCGCGTTATGGCATCGAGCTTGACGACTTCAATCACGAAGCTGCTCTGGCTTATCTGGGTGAACATCAGCTTCTGGTTACGTTCAATCCACACACGCTCATTGACCGGAGAGATGGCAAAGATGTGTCGCGCATGGTGCGTGCCGCCGTGCTGGATACATCCACGATGCGGGCAATCCGGATAGTGGACTGGCCTATCGCCGACCACAAACAGTATCTCTGGCCGGCGGGAGAGGATCGCGTGCTGGCGCATGTCGGCAACGAGCTGCGGGTGTACGGCCCGGGTCTCAAGATTGAACGGCGCATCGAACTGCAGGGCCCGCTGGCATGGGTCCGCGTCTCACCCTCTCAGAAGAACTTTGCGATCGGCGTGATCCGCGAGCGTCACTCGAAAGAGCTCCATGCACAGTTGGCGGCGGCGGCGACTTCAGAACCGGAGGAGGACATGGAGATTCGCGTGCTGGATGTAGAGTTTCAGACCACGGCGACGGCGGTCCGCTCTTCGCGATTCATGCCTCCGGTGTTGACGGATGAAGGCGAAGTTGAAGTTGATCTGCAGGATCGGGATAAGGAGCGGTGGCATCTGGTGGAGTACAGCTGGGATCACCAGGCGCATTCGATCGCTTATGTTAAGTCGGCGTGCATGCCGCAGATTTCAAGTATCGCGCCGGATCTGCTCTTCGTAGTGACTTGCGGGCGGAACGCGGGTGCGAAGTACCGGGTGCTACGCAGAGACGGCAGCCTGCTGCTCCAGGGCAGTTCGTCTGCGGAAGAGCTGGGGGAGGGCGCAGGCGGGAACCGGCGAGGAAAGGCCTTTGTCGTCGCGATAGCTCAGGCGGATTGCGCTGTCCCATCGGGCGGTTACTTTTACCCATCCGATCTCAAGAAGGAACATCTGGCCGTGTATCGCGCGACGGACGGGAAACGCATTTTCACTACTCACGTCGATTCGCCTCCCCCTACGCGTGAAGCTTACGCACTGGCTCCGGGGGCAGGCGAGCTGGCCGTTTTTTCTGCGGAACAGATTTCCGTTTATCCCGTTCCGCCGCAGTGATTGTGACGACTCGGGACTAGTGGAAAGGGATTTCGGCTCTCTGGCCCGGTGGATAACCCCCTCCCCCCCTGGATTCGTACTTCACACATTCGCAACGACTTAGCGGGTACCTCGGCCGTACGTCATACATAGAATGGGACTTACAGGCATCTCATAAGAAATAAATGAGTTATGTCGACTTGGTTCCCGTTTTGGAATTGAATTCGGTCCAAAATAGGAAAGCCCGGCGCGAATGGCCGGGCTTTTCTTGTCCTCTATTTCTATTGTAGCTGGTTGGGGGAAATTCTCGGCCAGCCCTTTTTCCGCGAGGCCCTTACTCGAGCGAGTGATGTGGCATGAAACGGCCCAAGCCCGACTGGCGGCGAAGCTGCTCGCGGACGGATTCGGGGAGCTGCAGCGGTCCCGAAGCCTTTGTCGGTGACAGATCGTCGCCATGGTGGGCGTCCGATCCTGGTGTTAAAAGATAGCCGTGAAAGACAAGCGGGCCTTGTGCAGCGAGATTGCTGTCGAATGCCAAGCCGATGATCTGACCGCTGTCATTCACGCTGCATCCGGTCATCAGATACAAACTCGAGCTGCTCGGAATAAGCGCGTTGAGGTCTGTGGAAACGCCCGGGTGCCAGAGAACCGCGCGCGGGTTAAAGTCTGCGTCAAGGGAGACGCCGGTTATCTCACCTCCATTGCTAACAGCAAGCCCGACACTGAAGACATCGCCGCTAATCGGAGCAAGGTCATACATTTTGCCGGTTTCTTTTGTCCACAGGAAACCATGGAATGTCGCATCCCCGCTCACATCCGAGACCCAACCACGTCATCGTTATTGTCGACAGCCAGAGCGAGGTTATTTGTCACTCCACCGAGAGATCCGAGATCGATGGCTCTGCCGTTTTCCCAGAGGACCGCGTATACGGGTTGGATGTTGAGGAAGGTCACGTTGTTGAACGCCGAACAAACCCCAGACGTGCCGACGCTGTGCCCCAGGTCATTGATGGCAAGCGCTGTTCCGTCCGGGTCGCCGCCTACGGTGGG
>Ga0206998_1001_pt1 | contig 98515 bp, 81 predicted proteins | sample Alteio_BWMinCont_FD_153309 | JGI IMG/M metagenome (GOLD analysis project Ga0206998, IMG submission 153309) | Enriched cells from forest soil in Barre Woods Harvard Forest LTER site, Petersham, Massachusetts, United States -... | ecosystem: Environmental > Terrestrial > Soil > Temperate forest >... | reverse complement strand
AGCTGGTGACGCAGCGACTGAGTGTAAGAGTGGATCGCCGCCTTGGTCGCAGAGTACGAAGGCGTCAGAGCGAGTGGCACAAACGCCAGTCCGGAAGAGACCGTCATCACAGTCGCGTGTGGCTGTTTCTGGAGCAGCGACAGCAACGCCGAGGTCAACCGGATAGGCCCGAGCAGATTCGTAGTGATAATCGCTTCGGCGTCGGCCAGGTTTTGCGATTTCAGGTTTTCCGGGCGCATGATGCCCGCGTTCTGAATCACGATATTCAGCGACGGATAGTCCTTCTCTATCTGTACAGCGAAGTCGCGGATGCTGGCCGCATCTTCCATGTTGAGTGTCGCGGAATTCATGCCTGGATTCGCTGCCGTGGTCTCGTCAAGCACCTGCGGCCGGCGGCCGGCGATAACGACGTGATTTCCGAGCGCGTGCAACGCTTCTGCAAGGCCGCGCCCGATGCCCGATCCACCGCCAGTGATGAGGATAGTGTTACCCGAAATGTTCATGCAGTGTCCCCTCTTTGATGAGCATATCCACATCACTCTCCTATGGGAAGTAGGCACCATTTTGTTCTATACTTACCTCACGGAGAGTAAGAGTGTGAAGAAGCTGCTCGCGAAGGAGAAGAGCAGGGTCCGCGAAGTCCGGGCGAAGATCGCGAAGTCGGCGCCACCCCCCGAAAGCGATCCCAAGATTGAAGCGCTGGTGCGTGAGATTATCGAGCGGGTCGCCGATAAGTGGACCATGCTCGTGCTTGAGGTGCTGGCTGAGCATGGGGTCGTGCGCTTCACGCGGCTCGGCGAGCTGGTGGGAGGCATCAGCCAGAAGATGCTCACCAAGACTGTTCGGCAGATGGAGCGCGACGGCCTGGTCACACGGAAAGTCCATCCGGTAATTCCGCCGCGAGTTGAGTACGAACTCACCGAACTGGGCCATAGCCTCGGCGCGGCCTTCTGCGGAGTGTGGATCTGGGCAGAGGAGCATCACGACCAGATCATCAGCGCACGCAAAGCCTTTCAAGCGGAGAAAGAGCCGTCCTGAGATAGTCTTGTCTTCGAGCCATCTTATCGAATTCCCGCACCCACACGATTGACTGACTCCGCCCAGCCCGCGCCCTCGCTCGAACGCAAAGTCGGACTCAGCAGCGCCATCTCGCTGAACATGATGAATATGATCGGCGTTGGCCCATTCATCACGCTTCCACTTGTGGTGGCGGCTATGGGCGGGGTTTTGGGCGGTTGGGGACCGATCCTGGGTTGGGTGCTCGGTGCGCTGATCGCGATGTGCGACGGCCTGGTGTGGGCGGAACTGGGTGCCGCAATGCCCGAGGCCGGTGGTTCCTACGCCTTCCTGCGCGAAATCTATGGACGCGACGGCGCTGGACGGCTCATCTCATTCCTCTATATTTGGCAACTCGGCTTTACTGCTCCGCTATCCATCGCTTCGGGCTGCATTGGCCTCGCGCAATATGCCGCATATCTGTGGCCGGTGCTGAACGCTCCGGTGTTGGATGGCCGAATCCGCATAGTGAGTCTTGTTGCGGCAGCCACATGCGTGACAGCCGTTGCGCTGCTCTACCGCAACGTTGGAACCATTGCGCGCATGGCTTGGGTAATGACCGCAGGCGTGCTATTCACCATAGGCGCGGTGATCGTCGCTGGCGCGTCCCACTTCCACCCCGCGCTCCTGTCGGCGCCGCACGGCTCATTCTCGCTGAATGCGGGATTTTTCTATGGTCTGGGCACCGCCACTCTTCTGGCCACTTACGACTATTGGGGCTATTACACTGTCTGCTTCCTCGGCGGGGAGGTGAAGCAGCCAGAGCGAACCATCCCGCGCGCTGTGCTGTGGTCGATCGTAGTTGTGGCGATCCTGTACCTGAGCATGAACGTGAGTGTCGCGGGAGTAATTCCGATGGCAGAGATGACCCGCGCTACCACGGCAAAATTTGCAGTGGTTGCAGTTCTCATGGAACGCACCTTTGGCGGCGCGATGGCCAGGGTGCTGGCGCTGTTGGTGATGTGGACGGCCTTTGCTTCGGTGTTTTCGCTGCTTCTAGCCTACTCACGAGCGCCCTACGCGGCCGCGGCCGACGGGAACTATTTCCGCGCGTTTGCGCGCCTGCACCCAAAGCACCGGTTTCCGAATGTGTCGTTGCTGGCACTGGGCGCGGTCGCGACGCTATTCTGCTTCTTCAATCTGTCGCAGGTGATTGCAGCGCTGGTGGCGATCCGCATTCTGCTTCAATACGTGCTGCAGCAAATAGGCGTGATAGTGCTGCGCGTGCGACGGCCCGAAATGTCCAGACCCTTCCGCATGTGGCTCTATCCATTGCCACCGCTGCTCGCCCTGGGAGGCTTTCTGTTCATCCTCTTCTCGCGTCCGGACGCCTCCCGGGAAATGATCTACGCCGCGGTTGTGGCGCTTACCGGAAGCGGCCTGTATCTGCTGCGCGCTTTTCGCCGGGGTGAGTGGCCGTTTAGAGCTGCGCGTCATTTTTCTGACGGCAGGTGATCGCGATACTGATCCCAGTGATTCACGACGGCGTCGACGACCGGACGGCCTACTGAATATGCCGCCTCGAGCGCAGGCAGGTAGGCTCCATACCTGCCGACTTTTTGCTCCGCCAGGCTTTCAGCAGCCGTGAGGCCACGCGGAGGCTGATCGTAGTTGCTCACCGTACGTAACACGAGAACGCGCTTCAGATCGAGCTTGCCGGCGTGCGCGAGAAAGGTTAGCGACTGGAGCGTGCCGGTATCCTCCATCCCCGAAACGACAAAGTTGCCCTGGCCACCTGTGTAATAACGAACCCAGGCATTCGCCCACTCGTCCATTTTCTTGCCATGCCAAAAGGTTGACGCGGAAAGATCGTCGCCCTCTGTCACAAACGGGGGCCGCAATGCTGCTGCCTGCTCAAAATGAGAGCGCTTCGCTAGCATTGTTTCGCTGTCAGTCAACGGTACATTCTTCGTAAGCGAGTAAGCCCAGTCCCCAAGCGAGGGGTTTAGCTCGTAGACCTGTCCATCCGGAGGAGTGACAGGCTGTTCATAGGGCGTGGACTTGCGCAGGGGAACATAACCCGTCGGCCAGCCTGAAGGTATCTCGCGTGCATCAATCTCGTAACCGATATCTCCATCGACAACCCAGTGCACCCACACGGCCGAGCCGAGCGAGACATCAGCCGGGTCGCCTCCCGCGATTCCCGCGACGAGCCAGTAGGCATGCGTGAGATCGAAGCGTGGGTCGAGGCCGAGCGCCATGATCGTCGCCGCGGCCTTCGCCGTGCCCACGCCGGTGAGCACAGCCAGCACACCCTGGTCGTTCATCCGCAGATGGTGGAAGCCTGCATCGAAGGGAAGCACGCGGTCGAGATGCGCTCGCTCCACCCAGTACTGATACTCACCGGGCGTGTCGCCGCTATCCTCGCCGGCCTCATACATGGCCACGATGACGACCTTGATTGGGATTGGCGGAGCAGGAGCGGCACGCAGCACCCGTACGGAGAGACAAAGGAGTAAAGACAGAAGAGCAAGACGCTCCCGCATCGACATTCCTTGGAGTGGAGTCGTGAGACGTCTCTAGATTAACCCGTCGTGTTGAGCGGACTGTCGCAAAATAAAGTGCCAGCTATCCTCTTAAGGGTAGCTGGCTGACCGCTAAATTCAGGAACGGCGAGATCAGAACATGACAAGGATAGCGCCAGTTACACGATTCTCGCTTTGCCTAAGATCGGGAGCCCACCCCGGAACAAGGGAGCCCGGAGCTCCGGTATTGCCGCCTGGAGGAGTAACGCCACCCGGCCCTGTGAAATACGGCACATTAGCCGCCCGGTGGTTGTACTCCAGGCGCCAGGTAATGTACTGGCTGGGCATGTAGTCAAACGTGGTCGAAGTATCCCAGGCTTTGTATTTGTCGCCGGGGTTTTCGGTGAAGTATGGTGTCCCCGAAGTTGCGGTCGCTCCGTTAATGGGAGGAAGCAGTACGAGGTAGCGGCCTGGATTGTTAATCTTGCCGCCGCCGAGAGTTACTGCGAACAGGTTTCGATCAAACCACAGGCGGTTGTATGCCATAAATCCGAGGAAGCTCTGTTTTGGTCCCTTGCTCGAGTCTCCGGCACAACTTACACCGCCGCCGTGTTCGCATCCCATGTCTCCGGTCAGCGTAAAGGCGGCCATGCTGAGAAGCTTTGACTGATTGTCGTAATACTTATACTGAACGCTATCGTCGGTGTGGTAACGGATGCGGTTGGGGTTGCCTAGCGCATCTTCGCCTAGAGCATATTGATTCCCCAGAATGGAGAGCCGTTCATTGGGGCGCCACAAGATTTGTCCACCGATGCCTGGCCGGTTGTTGAAACGGCCATAGGACTGCCAACCATTCACGAACCACGGCTCGATCTTCAGCTTTTCCGTCGGGAAGAATTGCGCGCGCACACCGGTGAAGAACCACGGGGTGTTTGAAGAGACATAGGACGGCTGGTATGCCCAGTTATCGAAGTTATAGTAGCTGAAGAGGCCAACATAGGACATGAAGATCCCGGCATCCACATTGATGCCGTGCATTTTGTCGAAGTGATAGCCGCCGTAGGCTTCGGAGAGATAGCGGTAAGCATTGTCGAGTTGCCACTGGCCGCGTGAGTAGCTCGAATCGTTACGCGGAGTGGTTGTCGAATACATCCCGTACTGCGTCATGAATCTTGCGCGAACGTTGTCATAGTGGAAGTCGCCGCCTACGCCAAGTTGCGTTAGCTGTACTTCGTTGGCCCGAAAAATCTCACTCGATCCACTGATCGTGTCGTCCTGTGGATGGCGGAAATCGTAGGTGTAGTCAACGTCCGCCCTGATCTCAGGAGTAAAGAACTTCGTGTCCAGCGGGACTTCCTTTATACGAGGATTTCCGGTCAACCATGTAAAGTCGCCAAAGGCGAAAGGCTCTGCCTTGCCCGTTTGAGGAGGGGTCGTCTCTGGGATAACTTGTTGGACAGGGGCAACTTTTTGGATCGAGGCAGGCTTCTCGATAAAGCGAGATGAGGCCGAGTTTAGAGCCGCTGCTTCCGCCGTGGCAATTTGTTCCGCACTTGACGTGGTCTCGTTCCTTGGGACCGGAATTCCTCCCTGACTCCTTAGCTGCTGTTCCAACTCTTCAATGCGTGCTCGCATGCTCTCCAACTCCTTGAGAAGAGCTGCATTTGCTCCAGACGGGTAAGCCGTGTTTTCGGATGGTTGCTCTGTTCGAGTTGTCTCTTCAGCTTTCGTGCCAGCCTGGCCGGCAGAGAAAGGCTGGACAAGCGCAAGAAGTGTCACTATCGCTAACGTGTGCAGTCCTACCTTGCGCCCATATTTCTTGGCTCGGAATTGTTTTTGCCGCATGTCAATGCCTCCTGAATGGTGCCCCAAAAACACAGCAAGCTACTGCGCACTATGTACAAGTGCACAGGGAGTGTTTTGGCAAACTCTTTAGTCTCGGAGGGCGACGATAAACGCGCGCTAAGGGATGTATAAGTAATTCGTAAGGACGCAGCCGCGATCACGGCAAAGCGCTGGTAAACGATTAAGCCGTCTGGGATACCCGTAAGCCGGGCGTTACTTCCCCACGTATGCGGGGGCAGGGTTGCTTGTTGTGAAGCTGGATAGCTTTAGTTCGATAAGCTCCAGATCTCCGCTTTTGTTCTTGTCCAATCTGTCGAACTCGGCTTCCATAAAGCTCATATACTCCTGTTTGGAGATCTTGCCATTCTGGTCTGTGTCCATAAGAAGCAGCAATTGCTTGACCTGAACCTCCCCAAGCTCAAGTTTATTCTGCACCTTCGGAACGGACGCCTTCTGTGCAACCGAAGTTCTGAACATGGCCCCGGTCGCGACCAACACAGCGATGAGCAAGGTGGCCCATACGATGTTCCTTAACCGCAACATGATTGGCTCCTCGGGAAATAGTACCTCCCGCCTGGATTCCCGGAATTGCAACATTATAGTCTTGGTCGCGACTGTCTTTAATGATATTCAAGTGAGTCGTATCGACTTGCAGAAGGGCTGGCATGAAGATTCTGGATCAACTGGTTGCCCATCGAAGTGGCGCGTTTCTTGTCTTGGCAACGGCAGCCTTTTTGAGGCGTTCGGAGATTCACTCTTCCAGACCGGGCTCTATCGAGCCTCGGGTGCGGCTCGGATCCTGTCTTTCGCGGGCGGCGTAAGTGTGCTGGCGTTTTACGGTCTGGTTGTCAACTTGCCTCGCTAGGACTTTGGTAGGCTCCTCGGCGTGTATGTCGTCCTGTTCTTCGTGATGGCGCAAATCCTCGGCAAGGTGCGGTTCAACCAGTCGCCCACGCCGCCGATTCTTTTGGGAGGATCGTTTATCGTCATCGGCGGACTGGTAATCACGTTTTGGAAAGCTTGAAGAGATTAGGCTTCCGTTACTTTGCCAACCTTCAGCTCACTTACCGCCCGATATGCCTGATTGATGGCGCAGTCCGTATAAGCGTAGGCATCTGCGTCTGCGTTGGCAATGGCAACGCGGCCGTAAGGCTGGCGCGCAGTCACGCACGGGAGAGGGCCACCTTCAAGCCAGAACGGGTCCCAAAGTGAGTTGTACTGATAAGCATAGCCGTGCGGCCAGCGATTGACAGTGATTGCCGCAATGTCACGCGCGGGATCGAATCCGCCTGCTCCAACGCTTCGCGCCAGTTGTTCGCGGACGTTGCGCTCGAACGTTTCGAACGGAGTTTCATAGAGATCTTGCCGCCCCGCACGATGTTGCTCGCGGCTTGGCAAGCCGGGCGAGCAGGGATAACGGTGCATCGTGAGCACGATCGGCTCTGAGGGCTTGGTCGTGCATTGATATCTACCAATGCTCACACGATGATCGAGGCTGGCCTCGCTGAAGTAGCAACCCGGTGAGTAAATGCTGGACGCTTGCACCTTCTGAAAGCTCTGCCAGTTCCTGATCGCAACATTGGTGTAAACGATTGGAACCTTCTCCGCGGAACGGAGCGCCTGTTTCTGCTCGGGCGGCAGCTCGTTGGTGAGGTAAGGGATGACTGCATGCCAGCAGGCAAGGACGCAGTGCGCCGCTTTCACGGTGTGGAGCCGGCCGTCCTGCACATAGGAGATTTCGACTTCCTTCGCTGTGGCCGTTTCACCCAGATGCCGCACTCGCACTACTGTGCTGTTGAGGCGAATGCGCGTGGGATTGCCAGGCTGATCGAGCTGATCGTACCGGATCTGGCTGGTGACAATGTCGGAAGCAGAGCTGCCCGGCACGGCGTTCGGAACCAACGAGCGCACAAGCAGACGCGCAATCGATGAGTTGCCATCGGGAAAGTGGAAGAAGTACGCCTCGGCTTCATCGTTGTGGATGGCATCGCGCCCCATGCCTGGCCCGGGTCCGGGTGATAGCTTAAGCCCATTGAAACCAGGCAAGCCAAGCCCCCATGCATCCTGCGCGGATACTGCGTCGATGCCGAGTCCATAGAGCGGCTGAGGATGCGCCTGCAGCAAAGCGACAACTTGCGGGTCGACCTTGACGATGTTCGCGAGATAGTCAGCGTACCTGATACGCGCAAGCTTCGCCTTCTTCTCGTCAGAGCTCAGACCGGGATAAAGATCCTCATCCAGCGTGTAGAGGCGCTTTACATCGGCTATCGCTTTTGCCGACAGCGGTGCCTGCGCGGCGAAATCCTGCCAGTTCTTTCCGTCAGGATCGGCGGTCGCAGAACCCCAGCGTGAGTAAGGACTGGTAACGAGACGGTCGGCGCCGAAGGTCTCGCGGTCAAAGAAAATCTTCTGCTTCAGTCCAAGCGAGCGGTAGAGCGGGTCGTTGTTATCCGATGCATATGAAGAGACCTCAATTCCCAACTCCTGAATCACGCGTTTGGCGACTGGGCTATAGGGAGCCGGGCTCTCGATCGAGTATGTGCCGCCATAACCGAGCAGAAATGTTCCGTCGACATTGAACTCATTGCGCTTGGCGTGACCGCCAAAGTCATCGTGGTTTTCGATAATGAGCACGCGCGTTTGTTTGCCCGCGGCCTCGCGGAAGAAGCGCGCCGACGAAAGCCCACTGATACCGCCTCCACCCACGACCAGGTCGTAGGTTTCTCCTGTTTCGATAGGTTCGCCGACGTTTCTCCAGAAGCTGCCATCGCGCAGGCTATGCGCAACCTCGTACGATCCATCGTGACTGCCGCGCATGCCATGAAGCGCGGGCGGATCATAGCCCGGTTTGTTTTGCGCTTCGGCTGTCTGAGCACTAGCGCTCTGCCCGAAGAGATTTGTTCTTCCGGCGATGGCTGCGCCGCCAATCGCCATCGCCGCACCGTTCATGAAATCGCGGCGAGAAATCATTCGATCCATGCCGAGTTCTTTGTCGGTGAATCCCATTCGAATCGTCTTCCCCTAAAGATTCAGTGCAGCAGGTGATGAGCCGCAATTTCTCCGGTGCTCACGGCTCCTTCCATAAAGCCCTGCCAATCGCCCAGATGTTCTCCTGCAAAAAGCACCTTGCCGTGCGGTGCTTCGAGCAGGGGCCGTACGCGGAACCACTGGCCAGGGCGGTACATGGCATACGCACCGTGCACCCAGGGGTCATCCTGCCAGGGCTGGTCGAAGGTGTCGACAAGTGCGGCCGCGGCATCCGGCGAGACGGCGTTGAAGTCGCGCATTAACTGCGCCTGGCGATCCGCCTTGGTCTGCGATGCAAGCACGTCGGCTTTGTCTCCAACAGAATAGGAGCAAAGAATGCCACGCGGACCAGGTTGCCCCTGCGTGCTGTGGAAGTATTGATGAGAGGTTTCATCACTCATCAACGAGAAGTCTTCTGCAGGCCAGAATCGGCGATCAAACAACATCTGTGATTTGATAATGCGGCCATACTCCAGCTCATCGGCAGCGAGTGCTTTCGCCGGCGAAAGCGGAGGATCGAACTGGATCGAGTTCAGCACGGACGCGGGCGCGGCGAAGACGCAGCAGTCAGCCGTGAACGATTCGTCCGGTGTAGTGACGCTCACGCGTCCGTCGCGCTGCGTAATCGACTTGACCGGCGAGTTGAGATGTAACGCGCCGGGAGCGAGCCGCGCAACAAGAGCATCAATGAGCACGCTGTTGCCACCGCGAACGTGGAAGTCCATCTCATCGGTGCTGTTCGGATTGATGTAGTCGGTATCGACATATTCATCGGCCGCGACATACGCCGAGACCTGGCGAATCGATTCTCCGTAGTCGGTCGAGTCCATGATTTCGCGAATGCGCCGATCGTTGTCTGTGACACCGATCTTGCCCAACCATGTCCACCAGTCGTACTCGTCGAGGCGGCGCTTCTCCAGCTCAGTGGAGTTCTTGTACTTATCCATGAAACGCTTCCATGCCGTCTGTGACTCGGTGGAGAAATTCCAACTCCCCGGTGCGTGCAACTGCTCATGTTGCAACAGCCAGACACGGAAAGCATGGGGCTCGAGCGCAACATTGAGTTCTTTCGCGAGCGCGAGGATGCGCGGGTGATCCTTGCCGATCCACTCACCACCCATTTCGCAAACCAGTTCCGGAGCCTGCGAAAAACGGTACGACCACGCCCGCCCGCCGGTGCGGTTGCGGGCTTCGAGCACGGTGACATTCCACCCGGCGGCGCTGAGGCGATACGCAGCCGCAAGACCGGCGAAACCGGCGCCCACAACAATGCAGGAGTGACTCGGCTTCGCCGCTTTGATCTGCGAATACAGTGGCAGGGCGCAGGAAGCCAGCACTGCGTTGGCGATGAATGTGCGCCGCGTTATCGGAGTAGCCATTGTTTCTTGTGCCCCAGTCTGCGGTCCGTTCGGTGCTGGATTCATCTTGTCGCTCCAGCAATATCGAGGGCCTGACCGGACCTTGCTTCACCGCCGGTGATCAACCGCTGAGAGATGAAAATTGCCGCGACCGAAAAAACAAAGATGAGAGTCGAGATCGCATTCATCTCTGGTGTCGCTCCGCGCCGCAGCCTCGACCAGATCTCAAGCGGAAGAGTGTTCTCGCGGCCTATCAGGAAGAAGGTCACCGCAATCTCGTCCATCGAGAGCGTGAACACCAGTAGTGCCGTGCCCAGCAGCGATGTCCGCATGAGCGGAAGCACGATGCGCCAAAGTGTCTGCAGTCCGTTCGCGCCCAGGTCGGCGGAGACCTCTTCGAATGAGCGGTCGAGCTTGGCGAAGCCGGCAAATATCTCGGTCGTCGCGACCGCTGTCAGAGCGGTGGCATGTCCGAGGATGACCGTTGTGAGACTCAGGTGGAATCCACCGCTGACAACAAGCAGAAGAAGAGATATCCCGGTGATGACGCCGGGAACGATCAGCGGAAGCAGGATGAAGCGCTGGAACGCTGCTTTGCCGGGAAACGCGTAGCGGTCGAGCGCGTAGGCTGCGGGAAATCCGATGAGAATGGAGATGATAACCGCGGCCAGCGCGACGATAAGGCTGTTTTCAACCGCGCTCCACATAGCGGAGTCGGTGAAAAGGACGCGGTACCAGTCAAAGGTGAGATGCCGCGGCGGGAATCCGCCAACTCCGTCACGGTTGAAGGAGTAGACGATAAGAACCACGATCGGGAAGTAGAGAAACGCATAGACGCAACCGGCGAATGCGCTGAGGAGCACGGGCCTGTGCGCAAAATTCATGCGGGCGTCCTTCATGCAAACCTCTCGCGGCGCTCAATGCGTTGCGTTACAGAGAGAATTGCAATCACGATCACCAGGATGACGACGGCAACGGCTGCGCCTAATGGCCAGTTGTAGTCAGCGCCGAAGAGGTTCGCAACGATATTGGCGATCATCACGCTGCTTGGGCCGCCGAGTAGCAACGGTGCAAGGAAGTCTCCAAAACTGAGCAGCAGCGCAAAGGTTGCACCCGAGACCACTCCCGGCAGCGAGAGCGGAAGAATGACACGAAGGAATGTCTGCCAGGGCCGCGCACCGAGGTCGCTGGACGATTCCAACAACTCCCGCGGAATCTTTTCGAGTGAGGCGACGACCGGCAGCACCACAAACGGTACGTAGATATGTGTGAGGGTGACAATCACCGCGAACGGGCTGTAGAGAAGGAAGCTGAGCGGATGAGACGCGGCGTGCGACCAGAGCAGCAGAGTGTTCAGCACGCCTTCATTTCCGAAAATGACTTTCCACGCATACGCGCGCACAAGATAGCTGACCCACAGTGGAATAATCACCGCCTGGTAGAGCAAAACACGATGGCGGCCAGCGTGAAAGGCTAGAAAGAACGCCAGCGGGTAGCCAATCAGCAGCGACAGCAGGACGACCGAAAATGCTATGCGCAGAGAACGAAGAATGACCGTGAGATAGAGGGGGTTGGTGAAGAGATGGGCATAATTTGCGAGAGTGAAGTGGTGCAGGATCTGCTGAAATTCGCTCAGGCTCCAGAAGCTGTAGCAGAAGAGCAGGCAATAAGGCGCGAAGAGAAAGAGCGCGATCCACGCCAGGGGTGGAAGAGTGACAAGCATCGCACTTCGTCGCGACGATCGCATCTACTAGTCCTTCTCGGTGCTCTCGAGTGGCACGCAATCCTCGGCTCGGAACGCGAAATTCATCATTCCGCCGCTGTGCAGCGGCCCGGCAATACGGGCTGTCAGCTCAACATCATTTGCACATCGCAGACTGAAAAGCGTATTTGCGCCGTGAAATTGCTCGGCGACGACCTGCGCTCGAAACTGCACGAGGCCGTCAGCGTCTGCCGAAGGTGGACCAATGGCCTCCGGGCGCAGTGAGAACAGAGCCGGCCCGTCGGAGCACCGTACGGGCACCGTGAAAATTCCGCAGTCGGCCATGCCTCGCCTAACCGTGCCTTGCAGCAGGTTGCTCTTGCCCAGGAAGGTCGCGACGTAAACGCTACGCGGCCTGGCGTAAATTTCCCGCGGAGACCCGCACTGCTCGATTCGTCCGCGATGCAGGAGGACGACACGATCGGAAATAGCCAGAGCTTCGCTCTGGTCGTGGGTCACAAAGAGAAAAGTGATGCCAAGTTCCCGTTGAAGTTCCTTGAGTTCACTTTGCATCTCCACGCGCAGGTTGGCGTCCAGCGCCGAAAGCGGCTCATCGAGCAGGAGAACCTTCGGCCGGTTGACCAGCGCGCGCGCCAGCGCGACGCGTTGCTTCTGCCCTCCGCTGATCTGCCGAGGGTAATGCGCGGCGAACGTCTCCATCCGAACTTTAGCTAGCGCCGTACCGACACGGGATTTCGTCTCCGCTTTCGGTACCCCACGCACGCGTAAGCCGTACGCAACGTTGTCGAAGATGTTCATGTGTGGAAACAGCGCGTAGCTTTGGAAGACGGTGTGAACGGGGCGGCGATGCGGAGGTAGATTATCGAGGCGCTGCCGTTCGAGAAAAATCTGTCCCGACGTCGGCTGCTCGAATCCGGCAATGATACGCAGCAGGGTGGTTTTCCCGGATCCGCTTTCGCCGAGCAGCGTCAGAAATTCGCCGCGATCAATGCTCAGCGAGATCGACTCCAGCACTCGCTGGGCACCGAAGCTCTTGCCGACATCTTCTATGCGCAGGAACGCCGGTTCAGCTCCCGGCGCTGCAGCGTCGCGCTCTACCGTGACGGGATGACTACTCAATTAGCTCCCGGCTTCCTGGGAAGTGCTCATTGGCTGGCCTTCACTTCGTTCCATATTTCGGTGTACTTCGCGCGCCGAGGCACATCCTGCCAGAAGACAATCTGCTTCTGATAGCTGTCGATATCATCCAGGTGGAGGCCGTGGCGCTGTTCGGGCGTCATTAGAGACGCAGCTTCAGGATTTGCCGGAATATACCCCGTCACATCGCTGAGTTGTTTCTGCGTCTGCGCGGAGATCATGTAATTCAGCAGCGCGTAGGCAAGATCCTTGTTTTCACTCGATGACGTAATCATCAGATGATCGATCCAGCCTGTCGTGCCTTCTGCCGGAATTTCTTCCTCGATCGGCAGACCAGCCTTGCGAAGCTGATTCGTAACCAGCGGCCACCCCATTGCCGCGATCACTTCGTGGTTCTGAAAAAGGTTCGTGAGCTCCCCGCCTGTGCTCCACAGCTTGCGGACATTCGGCTTCAGCGCGATCAGCTTGGCCTTTACCTCCTCAAGCTCTGCGTCGCTCAGGTTGTAGATTGCTGTCGGGTCTTGCTTCCCGAATCCGAGCACTTGCGCGGCCATATATACCGACGAAAGATCGTCCCACAGCGATAGTTTGTCCTTGTACTTCGGATCCCACAGTTCTGCCCAGCTCACTGGCTTTTGCGGAAAGGCTGTTTTGTCGTAGAGAAGCGGATTCGGCCCCCAGGTCAGCGGAACCCCATACACCTTGCCGTCATTTTTCACCAGCGGCATGCTGGTCAGCTTGGGAGAAACCTGCGAATAGTTCGGAATCTTAGACAGGTCAAGGGGCGCGGCAAGCCCCGAGCGCGACAGCATCGTCGCTACGTCGCTCGAAGGCGAGATCACATCATAGTTCGATGCGGCGCCGCCACGCAGCTTCGCGACAAGCTCGTCGCTCGATCCCATGTAGGCGGCAACTACCTTGCAGTGGCAGGTGGCCTCAAATCCCTGAATGAAGGAAGAGTCTGCATAACCCTCCCAGACCAGCAGGCTCAGCGTCGGCGTGGGCTTCCGGCAACTTGAAACAAAGCACAGCGTGCTGAGCGCCAAAAAAGAAAAGAGCCTCCCGAGACTGGTTCGCAGGGCATTCGTTCGTAGGTTGAACAAGTACCGCTCCTCAATATCGCGGAGGCAACCTCATCGGGTCCCTCGTAAGGATGATTCACGGAAAGACAATGCTGGCGCACAGTTTCGCTTGACACGAAGCGCAAAGTTTACTTATTTTTGCAAAATTACTACAAGGTTTTGCGCGTGGCAATGTCTTTCCTGAGAAACTGAAGTGAAGGCCGCAAATCAGCGGACTCGAATTGCCTGCACAGGCGAAAACGGCTGAAACAAGGGGCGCGCCAGCAATGGCTTCTCATTCAAAGCAAGATGGCTGTCGAATTGCGTGCGATACCGTTGTGCGTTCTTTTCGGAGCGCCTTTCGCAGAATCTCCGGCCATCTGAAGACCCCGCGGCGCATCTTCCCGCAAATCTTGTCCAGACGCTTTCGCATTGCTGGCACATTCTGCCGTCAGCGCTGGTTCGCGCGCTATGCGAGGAGTGAGTCGCTCCTGTGCCCGCATGATCGAGTTTCAAGCCTGCAGGCGATCGGCCATCTGGTTGGCAATTTCAGGATGACGTCGCTTCTGCCTTGTTGACCTGTTGAGCGCTCCGGGACCGTTCGCACTCGCCGGGGCAAAGGAGAACTCTGATGCATCCCCTTCTCGAAAAAGAACTCTCGACCTTTGAATCGCGCACCCCCTCTTCGCGCGCCGCACTCAAGAAGGCTGAACCTCGCCTGCCGCTCGGTGTAGCCAGCAACTTTCGCAGCTACGAACCTTGGCCGCTCTTCATCAAAGACGCCAAGGGCTCGCACATCCACGATCTCGACGGAAACGAATACATCGACTTCAATCTTTGCTTCGGGGCGCTCATGGCGGGCCACTGTCATCCCGCTGTAGTGGCCGCAGTCAAGGAACGCCTTGAAATCGGCACGATGTATGGCATGCCTCACACCCTCGAGTACGAACTGGCCGAGGAAATCTGCCAGCGCTTCCCGGTCGAACAGGCGCGCTTTGGCAGCAGCGGCACTGAAGTCACGATGCATGCCATCCGGCTGGCGCGCGGTTTCACCGGTCGCGACAAGATCATCAAGATGGAAGGCGCCTATCACGGAGTGCACGATTCCGTGATGGTCAGCATGAAGCCCAAGGCCGAGCTCTACGGCGATCCAGACATGCCCACCCAGGTGCCTGCTGGCGGTGGCATCCCGGCCGACACCGTAAGAAATACGCTCGTTGCCCAGTTCAACGATCTTGACGCAGTGAAGAGGCTGTTCGCCGAAAATCCCGGCGAGATCGCCTGCATCATCGTCGAGCCGATCATGATGAACATCGGCATCTGCATGCCGGAGCCGGGATATCTGGAGGGGCTGCGCGAAATCTGCACGAAAGAAGGCGCGCTGCTGATCTTTGACGAGGTCAAGACCGGCGCCAAGCTGGGCCGCGGCGGCGCATGTGAGTACTTCAACATCAAGGCGGATATCGTCACGCTGGCCAAGTCGATCGGCGGCGGCTTTCCTCTGGCGGCCTTTGCCACCCGTAAAGATGTGATGGATATGATCGCCCAGCACAAGGTCTTTCACGCAGGCACCTACGCGACCAATCCGCTGGTAATGGCCGCCGGCCTCGCTACATTTCACCATGTGCTCACGCCCGAGGGGTACGCGCATATAGGCAAGATCAGCGATGCATTGGTCGAGGGCTATAAGCAGATCGTGAAGAAGAACAGCATCGAGGGCTACATTGAGAGTGCTGGTGCAAATGGAGCTCTGCTCTTCTACGCGAAGAAGATTCGGAACTACCGCGAATGGTTGACAGTAGACACCGACCTCTGGCGGCTCTACTGGTTTGGCATGGTTAACCGCGGCGTGATGCCGCAACCCTACTGGTGGGACGAGCAGTGGACGATTTCCGTCGCACACTCGCTGGCCGACGTCGACCGCCATTTGTCCGCATTTGAAGAATTGGCGCCATCTATCGCAAAAGCGCAACAGGAGAGCTCGGCCCAGGTAGTCGGTTAATCCCAGGGGGAGGCAGCCGTTGGCAAAGGTCGTTCCGGGCGGTAATCACATTCCGGGCCTCAAGCGGGTGCTGGGCCGCGGAGATCTGATCCTGCTGTTCATTGTTGCGGTCGCGAACCTCAACATGGTGCCGCCCATCTCTGCCTCCGGACCCATCACTCTATGGCTTTGGATCGCCGCGATGGTTTGCTACTTCTGGCCGCAGGGTGCAGCCGTCACCGAGCTCTCGCAGAAGTGGTCAGGCGAAGGCGGCATCTATCTGTGGGCCAAGCGCAGTTTCGGTGAACAGCATGGTTTCTTCGCCGGATGGTGCTACTGGCTTTCGAACGTCTTCTATCTGCCCACGGTTGTCCTCTCCTGCGTAGGTGTCGGCTTGTATGTTTTCGGTCCGCGCATTCAAAAGCTGGCCGACAATCCCGTCTTCACTTCCAGCATGGCCATAGGGCTGCTGCTGTTCCTACTGGCGCTCAACATTCGCGGACTCTCATTCGGCAAATGGATCAACAATCTCGGCGGAGCGGGAACAGTTGGGGGAGCCGCTGTAGTTATTCTGCTGGCCGCGCTCACGCTACATCATCACGGAAGCGCATTGCATCGCACCGATCTGCATCCGCAGTTCACTGACTGGCGATTGTTCGCTGCATTCGGAACCATCTGTTACAGCCTCGTCGGCCTGGATCTCGCGTCCATCATGGGCGATGAGATCCGCGATCCGAAGCGAAATCTGCCTGTCGCAATTTTCTGGGGTGGACTCATCGCCGGCCTCATCTACATCGGAACAACCACGGCGATGCTGATAGCTCTACCTCACCAGGAGATCGGCATCCTCTCTGGCATTCTGCAGGCGATCAACGTAATGGCCACGCATAACGGACTGCTCTTCGTCGTTGCACCGCTGGCATTTCTCGAGTGCATCGCCATCCTGGGCACGGCCTCCGCTTGGTTCAGCGGTGCGGCCCGCTTGCCCTTCGTCGCCGGCATCGATCGATATCTTCCTCCGGTGGTCGGCAAGATTCATCCTCGCTTCCGGACGCCGTACGTAAGCCTGATCATCTATGCAGCGCTGTCATCCCTGCTCACGCTTATGAGCTTTCTCGGCGTCTCGGTTGGCGAAGCCTACCTTACGCTGCTTGACCTCGCGGTGATTCTGCAGCTTCTGCCAACCTGTTATCTCTTCGGTGCGCTGCTCAAACACACCTTGGACGGCCGCAATGTCCTCAACGCGCCGAAGTTTTATCTGCTGGCCAACGGATTTGCCGGGATGCTTGCCGCCACCGTGGGGCTGATCGTCGCGTTTATTCCTTCGCGCTCTGTGAACTCGATCTGGCTGTACGAGATTAAGCTGATCATCGGCTGCCTGCTGGTCTTCGGATCGGCATATCTCTTCTATCGCAACGCGCAGAAAACCGCTCCAAACGCCGACCCGATGCCCGATGCAGCTGCGGCGCTCTCAGGTTCCGGCGAGTAAAGAATCGGAAGGATTCGAACATGGGTGTTACGCAAACCAAATTGGAACCAATGCTGATCAACGGTGAATTGCGGGAAGGGAACTCGACCAATCGTATTCCGGTTTACGATCCCTCGACCGAAGAGGTCATCGCCGAGATTCCCGACGCGACTTCTGCGGATGTCGATGCCGCAATCGCTGCTGCGCGCCATGCCTTCGACCACGGCGGATGGCCGCAGACAACGGCCCAGGAGCGCGGACGCATTCTGTTTCGTATCGCGGAGAAGCTCCGCGCCGAAGCGGCCTCGCTTGCCGAACTCGAATCCCGGAACTCAGGCAAACCGATCGTCGAAGCGGAGTTCGACATCGCCGACGCCGCCACCTGTTTCGAGTACTACGGCGGCATGGCGACGAAGATTTCGGGCACCGTCAACCCCGTTCCTGACAATGCCCTCAGCCTGTCGCTGAAAGAGCCGGTCGGCGTTGCCGGACAGATCATTCCGTGGAATTTTCCATTGCTGATGGCGGCGTGGAAGCTGGCACCTGCGCTCGCCGCAGGCTGTACCTGCGTCCTCAAGCCAGCCGAGCAAACTCCCCTTACGGCTCTGAAGCTCGCTGGATGGCTAGGCGAGTGCGGCGTGTCGCCCGGCGTAGTCAACGTGGTTACCGGCCTCGGAGAAACCGCCGGCGCGCGCATCGTCGAACACCCGCAGGTCGATAAGATTGCCTTCACCGGTTCAGCTGCAGTCGGCAAAGTCATCATGAAGTCCGCAGCCGACACGTTGAAACGAGTGACCCTGGAATTGGGCGGCAAATCGCCCAACATCTTCTTTGCCGACGCCGACTTCGAAGCGGCCATCGATGGCGCGCTCTTCGGCGTCTTCATCAACCAGGGCGAAGTCTGCTCCGCGGGCAGCCGCGTGCTGGTCGAGCGGTCGATCTATCCGAAGTTCGTCGAAGCCATGACCGAAAAGGCACGCAGCATCAAACTGGGAGCGCCACTTGATCGCGCCACGAAGATGGGGCCGCTGGTTAGCCGCGAGCAGTATGATCGCGTCCGCCAGTACCAGTCGCTCGGCAAGAACGAGGCGAAGGTCGCCATTGGCGGCGGCACGCCTTCCGCATTCAGTCGCGGCTACTATGTTGAACCGACGATTTTCTACGACGTCGACAACTCGGCCCGGATCGCCCGCGAAGAGATTTTCGGTCCCGTTGCTGCCGTCATTCCATTCGACGACGAGGCCGACGCGTTGAAGATCGCCAACGATACTCCCTTCGGACTGGCCGCAGCCGTATGGTCGCGTGATATCTACCGGGCTCTGCGCATGGTGAAGGCGATTCGCGCCGGCATTGTCTGGGTGAATCACATGCAACCCACCTACGTCGAAGCTCCCTGGGGTGGCTACAAGCAGTCCGGCTTTGGCCGCGAGCTGGGCGTGCACGGTATCGACGAATATCTCGAAACCAAGCAGGTTCACATCAATCTCAACGAACAACCCATCGGCTGGTACTAGAGTTATGCCCACGATCAGACTCAAGACAGAAATTCCCGGCCCGGCATCGCGCACCTTAACCGAGCGCCGGACTCACGCGGTGCCACGCGGTGTTTACGCCTCGGCGCCCGTTTTCATCCGGCACGCTGAAGGCGCAGCAATCGAAGACGTGGACGGCAATCGCTTCATCGATCTCGCTGGCGGCATCGGCACCATCAATGTTGGACATCGCAATCCCCGCGTGCTCGCAGCCGTGCACCGACAACTCGACGCGTTTCTCCATCTTTGTTTCTCCGTCACCGGATACGAACCGTACGTGGAGCTGGCGGAGAAGTTGAATGCGCTGACGCCCGGCCATTTCGCCAAGAAGACGCTGCTCGTGAACAGCGGGGCGGAAGCGGTCGAGAATGCCGTGAAGATTGCGCGCGCTCACACTCGCCGTCCCGCGATCCTCTGCGTTGAGGACGCATTTCACGGTCGCACCATGCTGGGCATGTCGCTCACCAGCAAGACTCATCCCTACAAGCACGGCTTCGGGCCGTTTCTCTCTGACGTCTATCGCATCCCCTACGGTCGGCCCGCTGCTGCGCGCATTGGTGAGCCTCTGTCAATGAGCCATGAGGACGTGGAGCAGCTTCTCGACCACACCTTTCGTCGCGTCGTTGCCGCCGAATCCATTGCCGCCGTTATTATCGAGCCGGTGCTCGGCGAAGGCGGCTTCGTTGTTCCGCCTGCTGGATTTCTGCCCGCGCTCGTCGATATCTGCCGTAGGCACGGCATCGTCTTCATCGCCGACGAAGTGCAGACTGGCTTCGGCCGCACCGGCGAGCTCTTTGCGTGCACCCATTTCGGCATCGAGCCCGACCTCATGCTCACCGCAAAATCGCTCGGCGGAGGTTTGCCACTCGCCGGTGTCACAGGCCGCGCAGAAATTATGGACGCGCCGATTCCTGGGGGCATCGGTGGCACTTTCGGCGGCAATCCGGCTTCCTGCGCCGCCGCTCTGGCTGTCATCGAAGAGTTTGCCAACGGATCGCTGCTCGCGCGCGCCCGCTCGCTCGGTGAGCGGTTCCAACGCCGAGCCTATGCATGGCAGAGGCAGCATCCGTTTATCGGCGACGTACGCGGATTGGGTGCGATGCAGGCTATCGAGTTTGTCGACCGCGATGGCGCGCCCTGGGCTGCTCCGGCGAAAAAGCTGGCCCAGCACTGCCTCCGCAGCGGAGCGCTCGTGCTCACGGCAGGCACATACGATAACGTCATCCGGCTCCTGATGCCGCTGGTTATCTCTGACGAGCAGTTCCACGAAGCATTGGGAGTAATGGAAGGGAATCTAAATGCGGTAGCGGCCGAACTCGGGGAAATGGCGGTCATCGCAACTTAAGACGTGCCCAGTCATTCTTGCGCCCTTCGCATTCATTTTCGTGTTGTTCATCCTGCCGATCCTCATTTAGAGTGCCTGCTCATGTGGGAATATGGCTTTTGAAAACAGATCCGGAATAGATTCGGTCCAAGGGTGGGTAGTAGTCTTCGCAGCGTTCCTGGCGGCTTTCGTCGTCTTTGGAGTTTCCTATACCTTCGGTATCTTTCTGAAGCCAATAGAAGAGGAGCTGCATGTAACCCATGCCGCCCTGTCGACGGTCTTCTCGACAATGACCGTCATCTCCTTCTTCCTGTCGCCATTTACCGGTCGTATTGCTGACCGTCATGGCCCACGAAGCGTGGTGGCCTGCGGTGCGGTGTTGATGTGCGCGGGGCTTGTTGCGACGGCCCGTGTGCCTTCTTTTCCGTTGCTCTTCTTAACGTACGGTGTTGGACTGGGAGGCGCTGTCGCCTGTACCTACATTCCGGCGATTGCCACGGTTGGCGGGTGGTTCAAGGTACGCCGGGTGATCGCGCTGGGGGTGGCCGTCAGCGGCATTGGATGCGGAACGCTGTTGGCTGCACCGGTTTCCGCGATGCTTATCGAGCGCTATGGATGGCGGCCTGCGATCGAGATCCTGGGATGGGTTGGTGGCGGCCTCATGGTGGTGAGCGCGCTGCTGCTTTTTCGGCCGCCGGTGCTGGAGGAGAAAGCCAAGGTCGCTATCGGACCCAAGCTGCGCACACGGGCTTTCGCCCTGCTTTACGGCAGCTTCTTCCTCAAAGGCATCGCGGTCTACGTGGCTCTTGTTTTTATTCCCGCTTATGCCATGGATCTCGGTGCGACCCGGGTTGCAGCGGCGTCGCTTGTCGGATACATCGGCGCCTCCAGTGTTGTGGGCCGCCTGGGAGGCAGCATGCTGGCCCCGCGTTTTGGTCTTTTCAACATGTACAAGCTTGCTTTCGCGATTCTCTTTGTGAGCTACTTCCTCTGGATTACCGGTCATGTCTATCCCACGCTCGTGATCTTCAGTCTGATCATGGGGGTCGGCTATGGAGGGGTGGCAGGTATGGCCCCCGCGGTCACGGCATCGCTCTTCGGCGTTCAGGGGTTGGGGCAACTACTGGGAGTTCTGTTTACAGCTCTGGGCATGGCCTGCCTTGTCGGGCCGCCGATCGCTGGTCTGGTGATCGATTACTCACATACCTATCACAGCACCCCATTCTACGCAGCAGCCGCTGCTGCGCTTGCTCTTATCGTCGCCATACCGCTGCATAAGCTCGAGCCAGAAACTGCTACGCTGAGCAGCCAACCGATAGAAGTTTCGATGTTGTACAGACATCATTGGTAACGGTGGCGGCGCTGCGGGAGGAACAGACGTTCACCCGGGAATTCCTCCTAATTCGTCGTCCGAACGAGCGCTAGAACTTGCGCGAGTGCTCCTTCGCCCACCGCTCGACCACCACTTTCTTCTCAGTAAAGAACTCGACCGAGTCGCAACCCTGCGCATGCATGATGCCGAAGAAGCTGTCCTTCCACCCGCTGAAAGGGAAGTAAGCCATGGGCGCAGCAACACCAATATTGATACCGATGTTGCCCGCCGGAGCCTCATACCGAAAGCGCCGCGCCGCCGCACCGCTCGACGTGAACAGCGAAGCCTGGTTTCCATAAGGACTGCGCTCGAGGAACGCCAGTGCCTCATCAAGATCGTTGGCGTGGACCAGGCTCAGCACCGGACCGAAGATCTCCGTGTCCGTCAGTTCGCTGGTCGCAGGAACGGCATCCAGAATCGTCGGCTTCACAAAGCTGCCTTGCTCGTAGCCTGATATCTTCGCGCCGCGTCCATCAAGCACCACCTTCGCGCCCTGGTCTTTGCCCCGCCCGATCAGCGACTCAACCCGCGCCTTACTCTGTTGCGTAATCACCGGCCCCATCTGCACGCCTTCATCGAGACCATTGCCCACGCGTAATTTCGCAGCCGACTCGGCGATTGCGTCGCGAAAACGGCTCTGCGCCTCGCCGACAGTCACCGCCACAGACACTGCAAGACAGCGCTGTCCCGCGCACCCAAAGGCGCTATCGCTGATGATCTGGGTAGCCATGTCAATGTCCGCATCGGGCAGTACGATGACGTGGTTTTTCGCTCCACCCTGGCACTGTGCGCGCTTGCCGTTCGCACCCGCGCGGGCATACACGGCGCGTGCAGCAGGCGTCGATCCCACAAAGCTGATCGCCCGGACTTTGGGATGATCGATCAGCGTCTCTGCCGCGATGCGTCCGCCGTTCACAAGGTTGAGCACGCCCTTCGGTAGTCCAGCTTTCTCAAAAAGCGGAATGACCCGCTGCATCGTTAGAGGCACCCGCTCCGAGGGCTTCAATACGACCGTGTTTCCCGTAGCGATGGCATAGGGCAGGAACCAAAAGGGAGTCATGCCCGGGAAATTCGAGGGCGTGATGATCGCGACCACGCCAAGCGGCTGCCGGATCATCATTTCATCGATCCCGCGAGCCACGTCCTCCAGATTGTGCCCTTGCATCATCATCGGAATACCGCAGGCGACCTCGACGTTTTCAATCGTTCGCCGCATCTCGGCCTTGGCCTCGGTGAAGGTCTTGCCGTTTTCCTGCGTGATGGTACGGCTCAACTCGTCAATTTCCTGCTCCAGCAGATGCTTCAGCTTGAAGAGCGGCTGGATACGATCCTCAGGAGGGGTCCTGCGCCACGCGGGAAAGGCCGCTGCCGCTGCTTCGACAGCCTTGTTCACTTCCTCTGCGCCCGCCAGCGGCACGCGTGCCAGCACCTCGCCCGTTGCGGGATTGGGAACATCCAGCCATTCACTGGCGGTGGACTCTACCCACTGTCCGTTGATGAAATGGGGCAATTGCGCGGAGGTTGCGACGGCTGTACTCATGGGTGAGCTCCTGGCTGATCGTGAAGAATTATGCAAACAAAGCCTACAGAAATCCTGTAATGCTAATCAACTTGTTGCTCTCCGTGCTGCAGGCTGCTAAAAAGATACCTTTGAAGTCCCGTTGTCTCCTTGCCTCATGCTGAAAAAGCCAAAGAACATCAAACCCGCAGCCCGAAGCCATCTTTCCTTCCGCATCTCCGAAGTTTCGAAGATGCTCAGCGTCAGCTCCTCCACGCTGCGCCAGTGGGAAAATGCGGGACTTACGCACCCCAAGCGCACCAAGAGTGGCTACCGCACCTACACGCGCGATGAAATTGAGCGGCTGAAATCCATCCAGCATCTACGATTCGAGAAAAACCTGAATGTAGATGCCATCCGCCATTTGATGAACAACACGGTCGGATCCCGGAATGGCGCCAGCCGACCGTCCAACGGCACAAGCATGGTGCCCATCGGGAACCGTCTCCGCAAGCTGCGCCGCGAGCGATCAATGACGCTCTCGGAGGCCGCAAAAGGCACCGACCTCTCCGTAAGCTTCCTGAGCTGCCTTGAGCGTGGACAGGCGCACGCCTCTGTTGCCGCATTGCAACGGCTGGCGGTCTTTTACAACACCAACGTGCTTTCGTTCTTTGGAGGCGAACAGCAGGCCGGCAAGCTCGTCAGGCCAGCCCAGCGGATCGAGCTCTCGAGCGAGCCCGGCGTCCACCTCGAGCTGCTCGCCTTCGGTTCCACAGCCATGGAGCCGCATCTCTTCCGCCTCGCGCCCGGAACATCGAGCGGCGGCTCTTATCACCACGAGGGCGAGGAGTTCATTTTCATCGTCAGCGGCAGCTGCGACGTGTGGTTGGACGAGGTCGAGCATTACCGGTTACGCGCCGGAGACAGTCTTTACTTCTCAAGCTCGCAGACCCACCGCTGGAGCAATCCGTACAAACAACAGGCTGTGCTGCTGTGGATTAACACGCCGCCCACCTTTTAGAAGCAGCATGGCGAACTCCGTCCCTGTGAGTAGTTGCGCCGAAGACGCTCGTGCCGGATGCGCAATCCTACATTCTGAATCGAATCGCCAGCTGAATTTGCCGCGGATCGCGCGCCCGCGTGATTTCTCCGAACAGCCCGCCCGCCACGGGAGCGCCGTTCGGATTCGTGCTGTAATCCAGTTGCGCGTCCCCGAGTTGGCCGTCCGGATTTAGAAACTGCGTGTGGTTAAAGACATTGAAGACTTGGAAGACGAACTGAATTGTGCCTCTGTCGCCAACAGGAGTCAGCTTCTGCACCGCCAAATCTGTATTGTCGATTGGCGGCCCGCAGCAGATGCTGCGCGGAGCACTGCCCGCCGACCCCAGCGCTGGTACAGCGAATATTGACGGATCGAAATAGTAGCCGGTTACACCGTTGAGGGGTGTTCGCGGATTGCGGTGCGTAAAGGGCCTCACGATATCCGGCCGGCCCGGATTCTCAAAGTCGGCGCTGCCCTGCAGTTCCTGGTCAAGGTTGGAGTCGAATCGAATCGGAAAGCCGGTCTGCACCGTAAAGATTCCCGATGTCTGCCAGCCATCCAGAAGCACCCCGCGGGTGCCCGAATATTTGCGGACCGGCAGATCCCACACCCCGCTGAAGACGAAGCGATTGCGTGCATCGAACAGCGAGAGCGCGCGATCGCGGGCGAAGTCCAGCGGATCGAGGCTCTGCTCAAAGCTCGAAGCGTCATCCATCGATTTGCTCCACGTATACGACCCGAGAAACTGCAAGCCCTTTGAAAAACGCTTCTCGATCGATGCCTGGAGCGAGTTATAAGCCGAATTGGCCACGACGTTCTGCGCGAAGATGCTCGAGAAGACCGGCACGCCGTCCGGCGGGCAGCTCGAGCCGGAGATGGGATCGCAGTACGGCGATGAATATTTCCGCAGTCCAACCAGCGTGATCGGGCTCTGCACCACTGTGCCGCCCGGAAGGAACGCCGTCGAGCCATAAGGAAGATGCAGCCCCTGCGGCGCGATCGTCTCCCCGCCCGGAATCACATACTCTGAGTCTTCCCCATAAGGACCGCAGTTGTAACTTGAGTCGTTGTTGTATGCAGAGGTGGCGGCAAGGTCAAGACAGGTCTGCGGATTGCCATGGTTCAGGTCATAGGTTGCCAGCAGTCGATGTCCCTGCGATCCCACATATCCTAGCGTCATGACTACGTTTGTCACGAGTTGCTGCTGAATCTGAATGTTGTATTGCTCGGTGTACTGTGTCCTCAGATTTGGCTCAAGCTCGCCAAACATCAGGATTGGCCGGAATGCAGACCAGTCCACCGGCTGACCGGGTTTCGGCTCCAGGAAGCCATTGAATGCGTTCGGCGATACAGTGCCCGACTGGCTCACAAAGGGAGCCTCAAAGAGTGGCGCCGACAGGCTGTTGCTGCCGCCGAAAGGCGGCTCGCCCTGGAACTGCTCGAGCACCAGTTGCTCCATCGGGTTGTAGAAGATGCCGAAGCCGGACCGAACAACCAGCTTGCCATCAAAGGCCTGCGGACTCCACGCTATGCCGACACGCGGCGCAAACGCCTTATAGTAGGTCGCGGTCAGACCGGCAGGAATGCCCTTATCTCCAGGCACCACCAGGCCAAGCGGAAAAACAGACTGGTTCGCACTACCCGGTCCGCAGTCGGCAGTATCGGTGCCAAGTGAAGCCTGGCTGTCGGCTGACAGCTGGCATGGAAATACCGTATCCGCTTGTCCTGCGCGAAACGTCTGAACGCGGTGCGAAACGTCGGCAAGCGGCTGGTTCAGCTCCCAGCGCAGCCCATAGTTGATCGTCAGCGTCGGCGAAACCTTGAAGCTATCCTGCGCGAAGAGATAGACAGCCCAGGCGCGGATGTTCTCGGTTTGTGGCGATCCTTCGGAATAGCTGTCCGGTAGGCCCAGGAAGTAGTTGCCGAAAAGATTCGATGCGCCGAGGTCGTTCTCGCTGCCGCCGCTATATCCGTAAAAGCCGTTTATGTTGTAGTAGAGCGTCTGGTCGAAGCGTTGGTTGCGGATGTCCGCGCCAAACTTCATCGAATGCCGTCCGACCGTCTTTGAGAAGTTGTCCATGAGGGAATAGGTGTTGCCCGTCTGCGGCAGTTCGCCCTCGCTGTCGTTGCCGATCGTGAACCCGCCGCTGACGCTGATATAAGGAAGGCCCTCGTGCGCCGCCCCCAGAGCGGGCGTGATACCCAGCTTTGAATTGTTCGGTATCGGTGTCGCGTTGCCGAGGTTGTCGTACGAATAGAGCGGTGTATCGGTGTTTCCGTTGAAACAGAAGGCAGCCGCAGCGCCGGTACAGGAATTAATCACCGCATTCGTGCGCTGCGGGTGTAGAAACGTCTGCTGGCCTTCGCGATAGTAAGTAATGCGCGCTTCATTCTGCGTCGTCGGGCTGATTGTCCAGGTATCGGCAATATTGATCTGCTGGTTCCGCGTGGCATTGTTGCTGCCGAATCCCGGCAGCAGATTCGGAATCTCCGCCTGGAATCGCGTAAACGGATTGGCCTCGAAATCGTCGTCGACGTAATAGAAGCCGGTAAGCGAATTCTTTTCGCTGAAGGTGTGATCGATGCGTACCGTTCCCTGGTTTTCCCGTGCATGCTGATTCGGCGCACCCTCAAACTCGTCTCCGGCAACATTCGGATACGGCACATAATTGTTAACGATGTTCGCCGCCACCGGATCGAAGCAGCTCGTGGGAATCACATTGTTAGGAAAGACCTCGCTCCATGGCATTGCATTCCCCTGCGCTACTGCGACCGGATCAGGCGCTGTCCCGCCGGCGGCGCTGATGTCCTGTGCGCAGCTGGAGCGGTTCTGAAAAATGGCCGCTGTCGTCGCATCGGTCAGGTTGCCCGAAAACGGTGCGGTGTCGTCAAACACACCATTGCGCTCCATCTGCGTGGGAACACGCACACGGTCTGAACTGATGCCCTTGCGGAGCTGCCGTCCTTCATAGGAGAGAAAGAAGAACGTCTTGTCTTTGCGAATCGGTCCGCCGATCGTTGCGCCGAATTGCAGCTGCGAGTCGTCCGGCGTTGACAGGTCGAAGTATCCCTTCGAGTCCATCGCCTGGTTGCGGACATAGGTATAAATGCTGCCGTGAATATCGTTCGTGCCCGATTTGGTGACCACGTTGATCACTGCGCCCGAGTTCCGTCCATACTCGGCGTCAAAGGTATTCGTGATTACCCGAAACTCATCGATTGCATCCGGAGATGGCTCGATACCCGGCGCGTTGACAAACAGATCATTACCGTCGCCACCGTTCACACTGAAATTATTCGATCGCCCACGTCCGCCGTTGACGGAAACCGCACCCGCCTGATCGCTGCCATAGAAAAGGTCGGAGCCGCTCACGCCGGTCACGCCCGGTTGCAACTGCAGAAGCTGGTATGTGTTGCGCTCGTTCAGAGGCAGATTTTCGACCGCGCGTGAGTTAACCACCGCGCCGAGCTGCGTTGACGTGGTATCGACAATCGGCGGCGTAGCCGTCACTTCCACAGACTGTGCGCTCGATCCGACCGTGAGGCGAATGTCATACGTAACCGTAGCGTTGAGTTGCACGGCGATGCCGTCCGCAATGAATGACTGGAAGCCTGGCGCCTCCGCCTGCAGCCTGTACGTTCCACCCGGTACAGTGAGAAAGATGTAATCGCCGTTCTTTGCGCTCTCGGCTTTCTGCGCTACGCCCGAATCAGTATTGGACAGCGTCAGTTTGGCCCCCGGTACGAGAGCCCCGGTAGGATCGAGCACCCGACCGAGAACCCGGCCTGCGGTCGATTGCGCGCGAACAAGAGGTGAAGGGCACAGCAGGACAAGCGAGATGAGAAGCGCCAAACTGGGGAAGAAAAGTGGGCTCCGATGACAGCGACCTGCGGAATACAGCATTCTCTACACCTCATGAGAGGAAAATAAAGACGAGCTTAGCGTGAACCGAATTCCGACGGATTGCGTTATCTGCAAAAACCTGAAGGATTGCAGAGAGCGAGAACCTTACATATATTCAGCAAGATTAGTGAAATTTTGGTGAGTGTCAAGGGAAACTTGACCAGTTCCATGCTGCAGGTTGCGGGGCTGCGATGCATCGCCCGCAACTGCACAAGCGACGCAGCAGAATGTGCAGAATCAAGAGTACCGGCTGGAGCTATATCGCATGAGCGAAAACAACATCAGCATTCAGGCTGCTTCAACGCGGGACATATCCGAAGTGGTTCGCCTCTTTAACGCCTACCGCGACTTTTACGGCGAGGCTCCGGATGAGTCGCGTGCCCTCAGCTTCATCCATGACCGCATTACGCTCGCTTGCGCGCAGCCGTCGGGCCAATTCTCCGTAGCGCAGTATTTTCTGGCGTGGATGCAGACTGCGCAGGGTCGCGGTGCTGTGGGCTTCATGCACCTGATGCCCTCAACCAACACGCTGGCCATGCGGCCCATCTGGTTTCTCGAAGACCTGTATGTTGATCCTTCAGCCCGTAGAAAGGGAGTTGCTACAGCATTTCTCCGCCATGCGGAGCAGTTTGCGCGTAGCACTGGCGCTGAGCGCCTGACGCTGGCCACCGCCCACGACAACGTCGCCGCTCAAGGCGTCTACCGGAAGCTTGGATACGTCCGCGAAGAGCACTTTTGGGTTTTTCATCGCCTGCTTCCTTAGGAAACATGCTTGCGGTTCCCGCATCTAAAATGAGCAGGACAAAAAGTAGATTGAGAGAGAAGTCAATGCTGCAGCTTGACCGCAAAGACCTCATCGTTACTCACGCATGGATCGACAACGGGCGTGTGTCGTCAACCGACGCTGGCAGCTTCAGAGTCGACAATCCTGCAAACGGCTCGCTGATCGCAGAAGTCGCTGATTGCGGCGCCCCCGAAGCGCGTGCTGCAACAGATGCCGCTTTTCGGGCCTTTGCATGCTGGCGCAAACTTCTCGCCAGGGAGCGGGCGGCGCATCTGCAGGCATGGCTCGCACTCGTTCGCAAGAATCAGGAAGACCTGGCCCGTCTCATTTCACTTGAGCAGGGCAAACCGCTCGTCGAGAGTCGCGGCGAGGTGGCGTATGGTGCCGCATACATCGAGTGGTTCGCCGAAGAAGCGAAGCGCACCTATGGAAACGTGATTCCGGAGACCGCCCCCGGCCGAAAGATCATCGTCACGAAGGAGCCTGTCGGCGTGGCAGCCGCAATCACCCCGTGGAATTTCCCCATCGCCATGCTGGCTCGCAAGATAGCGCCTGCGCTTGCCGCCGGCTGCACCATCGTCGCCAAGCCTGCGGAAGATACGCCGCTCTCTGCTCTTGCGTTGGCGCTGCTCGCGACAGAAGCAGGAGTGCCTGCAGGGGTCATCAATGTCGTTCCTGCATCGCGTGGCCGGGCCGCATCCGTTGTCGATGCATGGCTCGAAGACGAGCGGGTGCGGAAGCTGTCTTTTACGGGATCAACCGCTGTAGGCAAGCATCTGGCGCAGGCCTCCGCCCCCACCCTCAAGCGGCTGTCTCTCGAACTCGGCGGAAATGCTCCCTTTGTCGTTTTCGACGACGCCGACCTCGATCAGGCAGTGAAGGGAATGATCGCCGCCAAGTTTCGCAACGCTGGACAGACCTGCATCTGCGCCAACCGTATCTATGTTGCCGACGCCATCTACGACGACTTTGCCGAACGCGCCGTTGAGGCTGTTTCAAAGTTGCGGGTGGGTGCAGCCGGCGAAAGTGACGCGGAGATCGGCCCTCTTATCAATGCCAAGGGTCTCGAAAAAGTAGAACGCCACGTCGCGAATGCCATCGAGCGGGGCGCCCGCGTGCTCGTAGGCGGCAAGAGGCACGCATTGGGAAGATATTTTTACGAGCCGACTGTGCTTGCCGATGTCGACTCCACAATGAGCCTTTCCTGCGAAGAGACCTTCGGCCCGGTTGCGCCGCTCTTCCGTTTTAGTACCGAGGAAGAAGCGATCATGGCGGCAAACAGCACGCCCTTTGGGCTCGCCTCCTATTTCTACTCGTGCGACATCGCCCGCGTGATGCGTGTCGCCGCTGCCCTGGAATCCGGAATGATCGGTATCAATGAAGCAGCCATCTCCACTGAAGTCGCACCCTTCGGCGGAGTGAAAGATTCCGGCTATGGACGCGAAGGCTCACCCTACGGGATCGACGAATACCTGCAGACCAAGTATCTCTGTCTCGGCGGTCTGAGCTAGGCGCGATTAGGGCAGCTTGCAGCAGTCTTCCTTTTTCGGCGGCTCATTATTGCTCGCATCGAGTGCGACTTTCCACGATCCGTCGGCCTGCTTCTTCCATACAGTCATGTAGCGACCGGAAGTCACCCCGGGCGTACCGTCTTTCTGCTTGAAATGCCCCTCGTAGTGTCCCCATGTAAAACCCATATCGCCCGCGGGACTCATGCGCCCTCCATCCGGCTTCCAGGTCAGCTGATAGTCGGCCGCCGACCACTTGGTATCGGCAGCGATGGCAGCGTGGCCTACAACCGGAGCCTGCCCGTTTGACAACGTCACCGCATCATCGGCAAACCACTTCGCAAACGCAGCGCCTCCGCCCTTGGCAGTGTCTGCGGCGAACCTTGCCTCCAGATCGAAGAGGAACGCGACGCCCGGTGAGAATGTCGGATTGGTCAGCGCGTCTGCGTTTGTAGCTGGTTTGCTCGGTTCGAGCGTCTGGCCGGAGACCGATTGCAAGAAAAAGAGTCCACCGGCGACTAAGAGAAAAACTGCGCGAACCATTTTCTAGCTCATCCCTCCATAACTAACCGAGCGAGTTCGTGAAGCACTATGCTATACGTTTTCAATCCTCATTTCTGACGATGAATACAAATGCTCGGAAACGCGATTTGACGCCGTGGATAGCTGCTGGAGGCGTCCTCTATGCCGCGGGCGTCGCCGTTGCCATGTTCGCTCAACTGCATACCGGTACGGCCCTTCGCATCATTGCTCTCCTTGTCTTCGCCGTCGCTGCGCTCCGCAAACGCTCCCTCACCGGCTGGATCTTCCTCGGCATGCTCGCTGGTGTCGAACTCGGCCTCGACGCCCCTCGCGTTGCCATCTCGATCAAGGTTCTCAGCGACATCTTTCTGCGGTTGATCAAGGTCATCGTCGCCCCGCTCATCTTCGGCACGCTCGTCACCGGCATTGCCAGCCACGGAGAACTGCGCACGGTTGGCCGTCTTGGCCTCAAATCGCTTATCTATTTCGAAGTGCTGACAACAATCGCCTTGCTCATCGGCCTCGTTGCCATTAACGTCTCAAAGGCCGGCGTTGGCCTCAACGCCCCCGCAGCGCCCTCGGTTGCAGTTGAGCACCGTAGTCAACTCCTGATCAATCCTCAGCCTGAGCAGCCTGCGCTTTCCTGGCAGCAGTTCCTTATCCGTATCTTTCCCGACAACATCGCCAAGGCAGTCGCCGATAACCAGATTCTGCAGGTGGCCGTCTTCGCCATCCTCTTTGGACTCGCACTCGGCCGACTCAGCGAAGCCAAACGCGCCCCCATGGTGCGCCTCGCCGAGTCGCTCACCGAAACCATGTTCGCCTTCACCAATCTCGTGATGTACTTTGCGCCCATCGGAGTCGCTGCGGCCCTTGCGTATACCGTGGCGCATTCCGGGCTCGGAGTGATGCTCAATCTCGGCAAGCTGCTCCTGACTCTCTACATTGCGCTCATCGCCTTCGCGCTGCTCGGTATGTTGCCGGCTGCGCTACTGGCGCGCGTCCCAGTCAGAGAGTTCCTGCGCGCCGTTGCCGAACCGGCGACCATCGCCTTCGCCACCAGCACGTCTGAAGCGGCATTGCCGCGCGCCATTGAATCGATGGAGGCCTTCGGCGTGCCGCGCAATATCGTCGGCTTCGTCATTCCCACCGGCTACAGCTTCAACCTTGCGGGATCGGCGCTTTATCTCGCACTGGCGTCCTTATTCGTGGCCCAGGCGGCTGGCATTCATATGAGCCTTACCCAGCAGATTGTCATGCTGGGCACGCTCATGCTCACCAGCAAAGGCGTGGCCGGAGTCCCGCGCGCCGTGCTGGTCGTGCTGCTGGCCACCGCATCAATCTTTGGCTTGCCCGAGGAGCCGATCTTCGTCCTGCTTGGCGTTGACGCCCTGATGGATATGGGCCGAACCACCATCAATGTCGTCGGCAACTGCCTTGCATCGGCTGTCGTCGCCCGCTGGGAGGGTGAGTTCCGGGCAGAAGCTGCGTCCTCTGAGGCGATTGCGGCGCTGACCGACTAACACCCTGTCGCCGCTTGATATACTGTAATGACGAAGTTAGCCAGTTCCCGGCAGTAAGGCCCCGAATGCGGGGTCTTTTTTGATAGTGGGCAACTCGGTCGCGTCGGTCGGGTTTAAACTGACGGACGACTTCGTTTGATTCATGGGCAAACTACTCGACACCGTCCACTCTCCGGCAGACATCAAGAAGCTTTCGATCTCTCAGCTGGAAACTCTCGCGCAGGAGATTCGCGAACGGCTGATCCTCACCCTCTCGAAAACCGGGGGCCACCTTGGTCCAAATCTCGGCGTCGTCGAACTGACACTCGCTATGCACTACGTCTTCGACACTCCCACCGACCGGTTTGTCTTCGATGTCAGCCATCAGGCCTACATTCACAAGCTGCTTACCGGACGCCGCGAGCGCTTCGAGACCATCCGCCAGCCCGGCGGACTGAACGGCTTCATGCTGCGCACCGAGAGCGAGCACGACTCCTACGGCGCCGGACACGCCGGCACAGCGCTTTCCGCCGCCTTGGGCATGGCCGTCGCGCGCGATCTCGCCGGTGGCAAGGAGCACATTGTCGCCCTGGCCGGAGACGCTGCCTTCACCAACGGCATTTCTTTTGAGGCGCTGAACAATATCGCCGACCAGACCAGGCGCCTGATTGTCGTGCTCAACGACAACGAGTGGTCCATTGACCGCAACGTCGGTGCGATCGCCAGGTATCTGCACAAGATCGTCACCAACGAACACGTGACGCATCTCCACGACAGCGCAGCGCGTCTCCTGGAGCGCTTCGGCGGCAAAACTGCCGTCAATGTCGTTCGCCGCGCAGAAGAAGCCGCCAAAGGCCTGCTCTGGCCGTCAGTATTCTTCGAGGAGTTCGGCCTCACCTACTACGGTCCGCTCGACGGTCACAATGTCGGCCTGCTTGTCGAAACCTTCAAATTCCTCAAGCAGCAGGACAAGCCAGTCCTTCTCCACGCGATCACCCAGAAAGGCCGCGGATTCCAGCCCGCCCTCGACAAGCAGAAGAAGTTTCACGGACTCGGGCCCTACGATCCCGAGACAGGCGAGACCAAGCCCGTCGGCCAGCACACTTACTCCGAAGTTTTTGCAGAAACGCTGGTAAAGCTGGCCAACGAGAACGACAAACTGGTGGCCATCACCGGCGCCATGCCTAACGGCACAGCGCTCGATCTTTTCAAGCCGCACCATCCGAAGAAGTACTTCGACGTGGGTATCGCCGAAGAGCACGCCGTCATCTTCGCTGCCGGCATGGCCACGCAGGGCTACAAGCCCTTCTGCGCGATCTACTCCACATTCCTGCAGCGGGCCTTCGACCCCATCGTGCACGACGTCTGCCTCCAGAACCTCCCCGTTGTTTTCTGCATGGACCGCGGTGGGTTGAGCGGCGACGACGGTGCAACGCATCACGGACTCTTCGACATCAGCTACCTGCGTGGCATTCCCAACATCATCCACATGGATCCCAAGGATGAAGACGAGCTCGCCGACATGCTCTACACTGCCATGCTTCACGATGGCCCCGCAGCGGTGCGTTACCCTCGCGGCATCGGTCCGGGGACCGCTGTGAAGGAACACCCCGTCGCTCTGCCTATTGGGAAGGCCGAGGTCATCCGCGACGGCGATGAGTTCGCCATCTTCGGGCTCGGCGCACTGTTGCCCATGGCGAGCGAATTGGCCGAGAAACTCGATCAGCAGGGACACTCCGCCGCAGTAATCAATCCGCGATTCGTGAAGCCCTTCGATCGCGAGCTGCTCGCATCCTATGCCGGGCATGTGACCGCGATCGTTACGTTCGAGGATCACGTACTAATGGGTGGTTTCGGCAGCGTGGTGCTTGAGGCGCTGAGCGAAATGGGCCTCAATACGCCAGTCATTCGCATCGGCTGGCCCGATCGTTTCATCGAGCATGGCAAGGTCGACCAGCTCCGTGCCCGCCACGGTATCAGTGTGGAAGCGGCGATGGAAAAGCTGGCGCCATATCTAAACGCAAAGCGCAAAGGCCTGCGACGCCTGGTTGCCCGATAAGGCCTTTCTGACATCGTCTGCAAGAAATTGCGAAGCGGGCCGCATTCGGGCCCGCCTTGAAGGAATCCTCGCCTGATACGGCATCGGTACCGTGTGGACAACGTAGCGGTTCCTTATGGGAACGAAGAACCGGACGGGATGTTGATGCCTCCACAACAACGCTCCAACAGGTATCCTGTTAACAGCTCTCACCGCTTGCCGAAGTGGAAACGTTAAGGCGGACGCGTGGAGAAACACACCTGTGATGTCCACTCCGGCTCCCGTCAAGAATCGCGCACATGTCTCCGCCAGTGAGCGATGGATCGTAGCAATCGGTGTATGGAAGCTGCTTGAGGCCGCCCTGTTCATCATCCTCGGCGTCGGCGCGCTCAAACTCCTGCACAAAGATCTGGTAGACGTCGTTACTCGCTTCATTATCGATTTGGGCCGCGACCCGGAAGGCCACTTCGCCAACCTGATTCTGGACAAAGTTGCACTGATCGATCCTCACCGCCTCAAGCAGATCAGCATCGCCATCTTTGCCGGAGCCGCCCTTCACATGCTTGAAGGGGTCGGACTGGTTCTGCGGAAGGTCTGGGCAGAATACGTCACACTGATCCTCACCGCGTCCTTCCTGCCTTGGGAGGTCATCGAGATTGTGCGTCATGTCACCTGGATCAAGGTCGTCCTTCTGCTGGTCAACCTTGCAGTCGTCATTTATCTTGTCTTTTATGTCCAGATGATGAATGTTCGGCGAAGAGAAACTCAGCCGGAATCCTGACATTTCAAGTGGAAATCGCCATGTATTATCGCCAAATTTTCGCTTTACCTTGAGTCCTGCGATCTGGCAAGCGTCTTCTGATCACACCGAATCAGATTAGATAACACTGTATCTTGTGCTTTCGCCGAGCGGTCAGCCCTACCGGTTGATGTTTACGACTCCCATTCGCCAACCCCCTCTTCTTCCTATCAGTTAGCCCGAAAATGTCCCGTTTTTCCACTTGGACGCGCCTCATTCCTGCGCTACGATTGTGGACGAAAGCGGTCAAAAAGGGTCCAAAAGGGAGTAACAAGCTTGCTTTTGGGTCGGCATCACCTCAAAGGTACGATACACCGGAAGTTCCGGGAAACGGCGAGCAGTTTTGACCGAAATGGGAATCGATGTTCCGTGGAAATCACCCAACCCGGGTTGACGAGAAGGGTCGCCTCAAGCTGCCGGCCGACTTCAAGCGCGTGGTTGAGGAGAAGTACGGAGCGGGAACGCAGTTTTATATCACCAGCCGGGACGGTAATGACGCGGAGATTTATCCGATGCAGGAATGGGAAAAATTCGAAGAGAAGCTGGCTGAAATTCCTAACTTCAATCCTGCCAAGAAGAAGTTGTTGAACTACGTGAACTATTACGGCCAGACAACCGAGATGGATGCACAGGGGCGGGTGCTGTTACCGCAGATCCTGCGCGAGAAGACCAATACGTTGGGCGATGTGCTCGTGTTTGGCATGCAGACGTTTTTGAAGGTCACCAACCGCGAGGCATTCGTCGCCAGCCTCGAGCCGATGACCGAAGCCGACGAGCGCGAGCTCGAGAATTTCAAGCTGTAACCACCCCTCAGGGGGAGCACATGGACGAGCGTGAGCGGCATGTGCCGGTTCTTTTACAACCAGCGATCCGATACCTGAATGTGCGCCGGGGCGGCACCTATGTAGACGCTACCCTGGGATTCGCAGGACATTCGAGCGCAATCGCGCGGGAACTCGGTCCGGAAGGCAAACTGATCGCCTTCGACCGTGACCCCGAAGCGATGGCGCGGGCAAAGGCCACGCTCGACGCGTTGCGCGAGGAGCTGGGGCCGGAAATGCCTGAAGTCGTCCTGCACGATGTGGAGTTCTCCGAAATGGCGGAGCTGTTACCGTCTGCAAGCCTCGACGGCCTGCTCGCCGACTTCGGAGCCAGTTCCATGCACTTCGACGAGGCGCACAGAGGATTCAGTTTTCAGGCGGAAGGCCCCTTGGATATGAGGATGAATCCTCGCCGGGGCGCCACCGCCGCACAAGCGGTAAATCAGTTCGGCGAAAAAGAACTCGCCGACCTGATTTACGAATTCGGAGAGGAAAGGAGGTCGCGGAGAATCGCCAGAGCCATTGTCAGGGCCCGGCCGATTACGACCACGGCACAACTGGCCAGAATCGTAGCGGCCGCGGCCCCGGCGATGAAACCCGACAGGATTCACCCGGCGACGCGGACCTTTCAGGCTCTCCGAATTTACGTAAATGCCGAGCTCGACGAGATCAGCGCCCTGCTGAAGGCGGCGCCCGCGCTGTTAAAGCCCGGAGGGAGGCTGGTAGTGATCAGCTTCCACTCTCTCGAAGACCGGCTGGCAAAAGATGCCTTGCGCGAAGGCGCGCAGCAGGGAATTTATGAAGTCCTCACGCGAAAGCCGGTAACGGCCGAAGCCGAGGAAACGGATCGCAATCCGCGGGCACGCAGTGCGAAGCTGCGGGCAGCGGAAAGAAAGGCAGGGGTAGTGAGTGGCAGCAAGGGCATGGTTCTTGCCAATCCCTAATGGCTAATCCCTAATCCCTGAAGAGATCGGGCCGGGGTCGTCCCACCGCAGTACAAAGGCGAAAGCACCAAAGACGACACTCGTAAGACTCCCTCCCGAAAATAGCGACCCAGGCCCGGTCGCAAGAGGGAGACGAAAGAAGTTGGAAAGAAGCAAGTTCGTAAGCAGGACCGCAGCACAAGCTAATGGCTGCGTTTTCAGGAGACACCATGGCGACACAGGCAATCGCAGCGCAGCCCGGCTTGGAAACAGGCCGCAGCAGCTATGACCGGATCATGGAGCGCAACATGTCGCTTCTGGCCGCGCAGCAGCGCGCGCGCCGCGGCCCCACGCCGGAGGTCTTCTTCGTCAAGCGCTTCGATAACTCGCGTCTCGTGAAGGCCGCCGATCCCCAGCGTGTTAGGGAAATGCGCATCTTCGCCTGCGCCATGGCCCTGCTCTTCGGACTCATCATGATGTATGGCTGGCAGCACCTGAGCTCCATCGAGTACGGCTACCGCATCGAGTCGGAGAAGCAGCAGGTCCAGCAGCTCGAGGAGCAGAACCGGCAGCTTCGCCTCACCCAAGCACAGCTCGGAGATCCGGCCCGCATCGACCAGATGGCTCGCCAGCTCGGGCTCACGGCTCCGCGTCCCGGACAGGTTGTTCGTCCCGACGCAACCGCTGACCCGAACGCGCCCGCGTTAGCTGAGGCCGCGCTCCCCGCGCCGCCTATTCGTTAGTTTCGGACCCTTTCGGGAGAGGAGCTCGCTGCGCAGTGAAGAGTCCTTCAATTTCTCCCCCGGTTTTCAATTCGCCGTCGCCTGCTTCGGTTTCCAGGACCGGCATCGTCACGCCCATGAGCCGCATGCGCGTGCTCAACATCCTGGTATTCTTCGCATTCTGGTCGGTTATTGTCTGTGGCCGCCTCGTCTGGCTCCAGGTCTTCCGCCACCAGGAATTTGTTGAGCGTGCGGCCATGCAGCAGGAGCGCGGCTTCGAAGTCGCCCCGCGGCGCGGCGTTCTTTACGATCGCAACCTGCACGAGCTGGCGATGACCGTTTTAGTAGACTCGGTCTACGCTGTCCCAAAGGAAATCGGCGATGCTCGACCACAGACCGCGGCTGCCCTCGCAAAGATCGTCCATACCGATCCGACTGACGGCTTCACATCAGAGCAGCAGATTCTCGCCCGGCTAAACGCCTCCCGCAACTTCGCCTGGATCGCCCGCAAGGAAGACGCCGCAGTCATCGACAAGGTGAAAGCCCTCAACCTGAAGGGCGTCTACATCCAGAAGGAGTTCAAGCGCTTCTACCCGGACAATCAGATCGCCGCGCAGGTTCTCGGCTACGTCGGCATCGACGACAACGGCCTCGGAGGCTTGGAGCAGAACTACGACGAAGATCTGCACGGCACCCCAGGTCACATGCTGACCGCGCTCGACGCCCGGCGCCACGTCCTTGGCAGCGCCGAGCGCGAGCCGTTGCCCGGCGAAAATCTCGTCCTCACCATCGACGAGAACATTCAGTTCATGGCTGAGAAAGCCCTGGACCTCAACATGGAACGGACGCACGCAGAATACGGCACGGTCGTCGTTCAGGATCCGCACACCGGGCAGATCCTTGCGCTTGCTGTCCGGCCTACATTCAATCCAAATGATTTCCGCCACGCGACAACGGGTCTGCTGAAAGATCACGCGGTGAGCGATGTCTACGAACCCGGCTCCACATTCAAGCCAGTGACCTATGCGGCTGCGCTGGAAGAAAAAGCCATCACACCGGACACCATGGTGGATTGCGGTGGCGGCGCGCTCAGCATCGCCGGCCACACAGTACACGATGCTCCCGGCGAGCATTTCGGATTGCTTCCGGCGTGGAAGGCCCTTGCGGTTTCAAGCAACGTCTGCGCGATCCGTGTAGGCGAACGCGTGGGTCCGGAGCACCTCTACAAATACATCCGTGCGTTTGGATTTGGTGAGCGCAGCGGCATTGAACTTCCTGCCGAAACAAGAGGGTTGCTGGAGCCGCTCAAGCACTGGGGTCCGGCCTCCATGGGCGCCATTCCCATGGGCCAGGAAATCGCTGTTACCCCCGTGCAGATCGTCACCATGGTTTCAACCATCGCCAATGGCGGCATCTATTTGCCTCCGCACATTCTGCTGGAGAGCACCGACCTTACAAAGGGCGATCCGAAGTTGAAGCCTGTGGTTTTCCATCCTGAGACCACTTTGCCCGAACAGTTGCCGGAGGGCGCGAACCGGGTGATCTCGGAACTGACTGCCGCCCAGATGCGAAAGATGATGCAAGATGTGGTGCTCATGGGCACTGCGCACGGGGCCGTTCATCTGAATGGATACAGCGCGGCGGGCAAGACCGGAACGGCGCAGAAAATCGATCCTCGCACCCACACGTATTCGAAGACCAACTTCGTCGCCTCGTTCGTCGGATTCGCCCCTGTCAACAATCCCGCCATCACCATTGCCGTTGTGATGGATTCGCCCTCACACAGCATGCACTTCGGGGCGCAGGCTAGCGCGCCCGTCTTCCAGGATCTGGCGCAGCAAATCCTCGAATATCTGGGCGTGCCCCACGATGAGCCGATGCAGACTCCCGCCGCGATGGCGAAGGCTGAGCAGGCCGTGCCAGACGACGCCCCGCCAGAGCACATCGACGATCTCGACTCACTCTTCGCCGAAGTAAACAACCTGCCCGCGGACGACCCTCTGCGTGCCAGTGCTGCCGCGCCGACCCGCCTGCCTGAGTCAAAAGCGGAAGACGCGGCACACCCACCGGCCCCTGATTTCACAGCATCCCTGAATTCACCGCCGATACCAGCCGCGCCGCAGACAACCTCGACTGCTTCGGAACTGCCGCAAGATTCCGCGGATCCCCCGGAGCCCGCAGCCCAGCCCGCCCTGCCAACACGGCCGCCCGGCGGCAACGGCTCCGTAATTGTCGCGTCAGCGCAACGAGTCGCTGTTCCTTCCTTCGCAGGCGAGCCCGTACGTAAGGTCATTGAGCAGGCTGGCGAAGCCGGCCTGGGGGTCCAGGTCCTGGGCAGCGGCATTGCCCGCGGACAGGCGCCGGCCGCCGGCACCATGGTACCCGCCGGCACCGAAGTGGTTGTGCGCTTCGCGCGCTAAGCCGCCGGTCTCACCCATAAAATAGAGTAGTTGACTATGCAGATCGATCAGGTTTTGCAGGGAGTTGCGTGCGCTCGGCGCTCCGGAGCAGTTGTCGACGTCACAAGCGTTGAGTACGACTCACGCCGCGTAGGCCCGGGATCGCTCTTCGTCGCCATGCACGGTGAAACCACCGACGGCAACCGTTATATTTCCAAAGCAATCGCCCAGGGTGCAACAACTGTCGTCACCGACTCGTCTTCAGCCTTCAACGACCTCGCACGACACCACCCAAAAATCGCCGTAGCCGAAGTCTCACACGGACGAAACGCCCTGGCTCTCATCGCCGCCAACTTCTTCGGATACCCTGAACGTCAACTTGCCCTCAGTGGCGTAACCGGAACCAACGGCAAGACAACCACCGCCTTCCTGCTCGATGCAATGCTGAACCATGTGTGCCACAAGACCGTCCTCATCGGCACGATCGAATATCATGTCGCAGGCGCAGTTCGCCCATCGCCGCATACCACACCCGAGTCACGCGATTTGCTCGAGCTCTTTCGCGAAGGCGCTGATGCCGGAGCCACCGAAGCCGTGATGGAAGTGTCATCGCATGCTCTCGCGCAAGGGCGCGTCTATGGCCTCCCCTTCGACGTTGCTATCTTCACCAACCTCACCCGCGATCACCTTGACTTCCACGGCACAATGGAAGACTACTTCGCTGCGAAACGCCGGCTCTTCGATGGCAGCCTTTTGAAACCGCCTCGTGTTGCCGTACTGAACATCGAAGACCCTTACGGATCCCAACTGGCCCTCACCGCTCGCGAAGTCAGATCGGAAATCTTCTCTTATGGGCTCAGCAACGGTGAATTCCGGGCCGATAACATCGATATGGCCGCCAGCGGAATGCGGTTCACCCTTCAGACTCCAGCGGGCGCCACGCCAGTCCAGACGCGCCTCACCGGCAAGGTCAACGTCTACAACCTGCTTGCCGCATCCGCCGCGGCTTTCGCCCGCGGCCTTTCGACTGACCAGATCAGCGCCGGTATTGCATCGCTCCTCTGCGTGCCCGGACGTTTCCAGACCGTCGACGCCGGCCAGGACTTCACCGTCGTAGTCGATTACGCCCACACCGACGATGCCCTCCGCAACCTCACCGCTCTTGCCCGCGAATTTGTAACCGCCACCGGCGGAAAAGTCATCACCCTCTTTGGCTGTGGAGGCGACCGCGACAAAGCCAAGCGCCCTCTCATGGGCCGCGCTGCAGGAGAAGGAAGCGATTTCGTCGTCCTCACCTCAGACAATCCGCGCAGCGAGGATCCGCTGAACATTCTCTGTGACGCTCTGCCCGGCCTCGAAGCGACCGGAACAAAATACATAACAGAAGTGGATCGAGCCTCCGCCATCCGGCTTGCACTTGAAGCTGCCCGCCCCGGCGACATTGTTCTGATTGCAGGCAAGGGCCATGAAAAGACGCAAACCCTGAAGAGCGGAACCATCCCCTTCGACGATGCCGAGGTCGCCGCAACCATCCTGCGCGAGCTGAATCAGGCCGGAGTAGGCGTATGAAACTCGATCTCCATCAGATCTCACAATGGGCTGGCGCCGATCTCACCAGTCTCGATCGCGCTCTGGTGCGCGTCGCAACTGGATACTCCATCGACTCGCGCACACTTCTGCCCTGCGACCTCTTCATCGCCGTCAAGGGCGAGCGCTTCGACGGACACGACTTCGTCGCCTCAGCCTTTGAACGCGGAGCGATCGCCGCCATTGTCGCGCGCGATAAGCTGGCCACGTTTCCCGAAGAAGTGCGCAAACAGCCGCTGCTCGTCGTGGATGACCCGCTGGCCGCTCTCCAGCAACTCGCAGAAGCAGTCCGCAAGCACTGGGGCAAAAGGCTTATCGCCATCACCGGCTCGGCGGGCAAAACCACCACCAAGGAAGCCGTCGCAAAAGTCCTGAACGCAACATTCTCTGTGCTGAAATCGCAGGGCAATCTCAACAACGGATATGGCCTGCCTCTGCAACTGCTCAAACTTGAACCCGAGCACGAAATTGCTGTCATCGAGATGGGCATGTCGGCCGCCGGAGAGATCGCAGCGCTTGCTCGCATCGCCGTTCCCGACTGGGGAGTCGTCACCAATGTTGGCAGCGCCCACACCGAGTTCTTCGCCGACGGCATTGCCGGTATTGCCCGCGCTAAATATGAATTGATCGAAGCGCTCCCCTCCCACGGCGTCGCGTTCCTGAACTGCGACGACGCTTACGTCTCCCAGTTCGGGCGCGACTTTCGCGGCAAGGCCATCTACTTCGGCCGCGGACCATGCGCCGACCCCAAGGCTGAATCGATCGAACCTCTCGGTGCCCAAGGCCAGCGTATCCACATTCGCTTCGGCGAATCTCACGCAACGTTGCATCTGCACCTGCTCGGCGAACACAACGTGGCCAATGCGCTTGCTGCAATCGCAGTGGGCGTTGAAAGCGGCATCTCGCTCGAAACCTGCTGCGCGTCCTTGGCTGAATTGCTCCCTGAAGACAAGCGCGGACAAATCCTGAGCGTCCGTGGCGCAACAGTGATCAATGATAGTTACAATTCCAATCCCGAAGCTCTCAAGGCGATGATCGCCACCTTGGCCTCGATGCCGTTGTCCCCTGGTGGCCGCCGTATTCTTGTCGCTGGAGAAATGCTCGAGCTCGGCCCCGAGTCCGCTGCCCTTCACGCCGCTTGCGGCAAGGCGGCAGCCGACGCGGGCATCGACATTGTTGCCGGTGTGCGCGGCCAGGCGCAAAACATCGTCGACGCCGCCCGTCAGGGATCGCCCGAGGCACTCTACTTCGAATCGCCCGAGCAGGCAGGAGAATGGTTGCGCGACAATCTTTGCTCCGGAGACGTCGTCCTGCTCAAGGCCTCGCGCGGAGTAAAGCTGGAGCGAGCCCTCGACGCCCTAAAGATCAATTAGCGGCAGATCGCCGGCGGCTGATATCCGAACTCACGGTCGATAGCCTCAGCCACTGCCAGCACGGTTTCGTCTTCAAAGGGACGCCCCGCAATCTGCACCCCGATCGGCAGCCCTCCCGCCGACCTTCCTACTGGCACCACTGCTGCGGGCGCAGCGAACAAGTTGAAACACTGCGTGTATCGCATCGCGTCTAGATAACGAACTGTCTGCCCCTCTACCGTCCACTCGCGCTCGCCATGCCTGAAGGCGGGAATGGCGCAAGCGGGACACAGCAGCACGGGGAAGTCCCGCATCTCCAACAGCATCTTGTGGCGGACCATGTCGGACTCTGCCCACGCCCGCAGCAGAGACTCGGCAGTCAGCGGCTTTTCTGAGCGCGCGATCTCCAGAAATCCGCGAAAGACTGGACTCAGCTGCTCCTCACGTCCCCGGATAAGTTCGCGGTAAAACATCTCCCCGCACTGTACAAAAAAGATCCACCATAGCCGTCGTGCTTCTTCGAGCACCGTCGGCTTGAACCGCTGTACGCGAAAGCCCTGCCTTTCGAGTAATCGCACAGCATCACGCACGGCCTGGCGCGTCTCTGGCGTCACCGGCGTCAGTCCGTCATCATCGAACCACCCGATCGTGATCTGCTTCGCGTCCTCAATCGACACCTCCCGCAACCCAACCGGCGCGCTCTCCGGATCAAGCGGGTCCTGCGCGCAGAGGGTCCGAAACAGCAGTGCAACGTCCGGAATCGTCCGCGCCATCGGGCCGACCGCACCGAGAAAGGAAAACGGACCGGCGGACGGGGGCCGATGTCCCCGCGCGGGCACGCGCCCCGGCGTAGGTTTTAGCGCGGCAATTCCGCAGAAATGAGCAGGCTCGCGCACCGATCCGCCACTGTCGCTACCGAGCCCGCCCGCCGACAAGCCGGCCGCAATCGCGGCTGCTTCACCGCCGCTCGATCCTCCCGACGTATGCTCCAGGTTCCACGGATTGCACGTGCGGCCATAGAGCAGGTTGTCTGTCTCGTACGCCATCAGCAGCTCAGGGCAATTCGTCGTGCCCAGCACCGTCGCGCCGGCGGAACGCAGACGTGCTATCGATTCGGCGTCCGCATGCGCCATGTGCCCTCGATTGAGCAGGCTGCCAATCTCGCAACGATACCCCCGTACCTCGATGGACGACTTAACCGTTACCGGCAGCCCCGCCAGCGGGCCGTCCTTCGCCTCACGCGCTTCTGCGCGAACCCGCTCGGGATCAAACTCGACCAGCGCGTTCAGCTTCGGATTCAGGCGCTCGATCTGCCGTACATGCTCCTCGGCAAGTTCCAGCGCAGAAATCTTCCGCTTCTCGAGCAGCGAAAGTTGTTGTACCGCAGGCAGCAGCGTAACGCTCACGGCCTACCGGTAATCGGCAATGAAGTCGCCGGCTCATAGTCAAACTGGAACCGCTGCGTGCGCTCGCCTGACTCGAAGCGGTCATTCCAATCCAGCCGATATTTCAGCGCAGCGGCGCCATCCGGGAAATGCTCACTCGCCGGATACGGGTAAGTGCTCATCTCATGAAACGGCATCTGCGCGACAGTGAAGGGCATTGCTTCATAAAAGTCCATGTCCTTCACAAAGCCGTTCGCGTAGAAGAAATAATCACGCTTCCAGTGCGCGGGCAGTGCAGGCAGCTTCGCAGCACTGAACTCTGTATCGATCTCCTCGCCGCTGCCGAAGATCACATAGTGATTATCGGGTTTGCCCAGCAGCGGAGTCACATCGCCGTAGCGCGTGTAGCTTCCGCGCTGCCATTGGAACGGACCCGTCGCGCTGATCTTGTCGTAGTGATAGGTCAGGTCGCCCGGCGTCTCCCCATCCGCCTGCTGCGGATATCCGCGGAACGCAAGATGCGCCATACCCAGCGGCAGCTCGGTCTCTCGCGCCTGCCCGGAAACCGCAGGCCCATTATCCACCAGCGCCTGGTCCCAATAAATCTGCAGATTCGTCGTAATGCGAATGCGTCGCGTGCCCGGCGGCAGCTTGCCTGTCAGATCGACCACAATCGTGCGCGGCAGCCCTGCAGGAAAGCCCATGTCGTCGATGATTCGCTTCCAGCTTCCATCCGGCATTTGCACTTCCACGTACGGCGGAATCGGCTGAAGCCCCGCCTGCCACGCCGCATACATCGAGCTCGCGCTGAAGTATTCGATAAAGCCATGCAGAAACAGCCGCAGAGGATTCTGCGGCGACCATTCGCCCAGATCAAGCGTGAGCATATGCATATTCGCATAGCCCTCATAACTCAGATTCGTGAAGTCGCGAACGTATTTGTGATCGCGCGCCGCCAGCAGCGCAAGCACATCACGCCCCTTATCATCCCATGCGCCCGCCAGCGCTCGCGTTGCCGGAGATGCGACTACCGTCTTGCCCGAAGCAAACGGCGGCTCGCTCAGAAAGCGCTCGTCTGGATAAACCTCGGTGCCTTCCGGGTGATCCACCGCGACAAGCCGCACCTGGTCGACGTAGTTGATCTCTTCCATCGGCTCGCCGAATCGCAGGCTCAGATACCCGTTGCGCGCCTTCAGTTGCGACCCGTCCACCTTGATCCATTCATCCGGATCAGCCTGGTTTGTCGCCGTCGGCGACACCCAGTGCCCAACTACTGCCGCGCCAATCACGTCAGACACGAACTGATACTTCGTGCCGTCCCACGCAAACAGTACCGGACAGGAACTGCCGCGCCGGTCGAGTTCGGTAATGGCAGCGGGCTTCGCTGCCGCGAGATCGATCTCATCCTGCGGAACGCCCGTCGGCCACAGCATGCGCACCACGTCGGCACGCTCCGCCTGCCCTAGGCCAGCGATAATCTCCGGCGCGTTCTGGCTCATGTATCCCGAGCCGCCCGCAATCTCAAACTTCTGCCACTTGCCGTTGGAAAATACCTCAACCTTCGTTCCAATAGCAGTCTTGTTATCCGCCAGCCCTGTAAACGCGAGCCGCATCGAGTGATTGCGATTTCCGCCCACGTTATGCAGCACCACAGGAGGCTGATTCAGTTGCGTCACGACCAGATCCGCCGCGCCGTCGCCATCTACATCCACCGCAATCACCGAACGCGGATTGGTAAGCTTCAGCTTGTCTGCTCCCACCGCCTTACTCACATCCTTAAAGCCATCCGCGCCGCGATTCCGCAGCACGCGTAGCTCCGCTCCGCTTCCCGTCTCGACGATCACAGCTAGATCAATCCAGCCATCGTTGTCGATATCGATCGGCGTCACTCCCCACGCTGCCTTGGCGTCGTTCACCGGCAGCGGCACACGCTCAAAGCGCGTGCCGTCGATGTTGCGCCACAGGCTCACCCCGGGAGCACCCGCGTGCGTCACCGCAACATCCATCCATCCGTCTTTATTGAAGTCGAAGACCGAAACCCCGGCTGTAGGTGCCAGATCCGAAGCCGCATAGAGCGGGACCACCTTGAAATGTCCTTCGCGCGCGTTTTCAAACACCGTCGGCGCGCTTCCGGATCCCGTCACCACAAGATCGACCGCCCGATCATTGTTGATATCCGAGAGCGTTGCTCCGACTGTCGCGGCATCGCCCGCCAGTCCCGTGGGCCCGGTCCATTCCGTAAAGGTCGAGTTCCCGTTGTTGCGCCACATCACGCTCGGCCCCGAGCCATTCACTGCAGTGCCGGTTACAAATAGATCGAGATCGCCATCGTGGTCGAAATCCACGAAGGTTAACCCCGCAGGATGGTTCAACTGCGTAATGCCCAGCGCCTTCGTCGTGTCCGCGAATTTGCCGTTGCCGAGATTGTGAAAGAGGATGACGCGATCACTCATCGCCACCGCCAGATCGGGCAGCCCGTCGCTGTCGTAGTCGCCAACCGCGCACGCAAGCCCGTGCCCGCTGGCAACAAGACCAGTCTGCGACGCGGGAATCTCCTCAAACGATCCGTTACCCAGATTCCTGTAGGCACGAATCGCCTGGTCGCCTTCGCCCATCACCACCAGATCCTTGTGTCCCGGGCCGTCGATATCGATGACGCAAGCCCCTCCTCCCGCCTGTTTGTCGTCGATTGGCGCAGAATTGAAAGGGGCTCCCGCGATTGTTTGTGCCACGAAACTGACGGGGATCATCGCCTCCACGCGAGCTTCCGGCGCCAGCATGTCTTGCACTGTCGCATAGCGCCCCTGCTCTCCGTACGCGGCGCTCAGTGGCGTCGAAATCTTGTGCTCGGTCAACTCCTGGAAGCGCTTTAGATAGGCACGCGCCTCATCCACCTTACCCATTCGCTGCAGCGCTCGTGCCATTCCAAAATTCGCCGACGCGTGAACCGGATTCAGCTTCAACGCTTCCTCGAACGATTCCTTGGCGCGCTCGTAGTCGCCCAGATTCAAGTAGAACGTTCCCAGAAAATAGTGCGCATCGGCATCGTTGGGGTCGAGCTTCACGGCGTGCTCCATATCCCCGATGGCGAGCTTCGGATCGCCCGCGCCAAGATGCAGAATTCCCAGGCTGTACCAGGTGCGCGGATTGCTCGGATCCATTGCCGCAGCCTGTTTCAAGGCTTCTTCCGCCTCCGGCAGCTTGCGCAGATACACCAGCGCAATCCCCCTGTTCATCACTGGAATCGCGCTCGACGGATCGGCCGTATGAGCCTCTTCGAACTTGGCGATTGCCTTCTCGGTTAGCTGCTGATTCATCAGTGCCACGCCGATGTCGTTCAGGCGCGCAGCTTCCACTGGATTTGGCTGAGGATCCGCAGCCCCCATCGCAGATGCACGAACACTCGCGCTGAAGATCAGAGCAAAAACCAGCACTGCGCCGCGAACCAGTGTAGCGAGGGAGAAGTATTTGCAAGCTCTGCGGATTTGAATCGGCGCCGCTTTCGAGGCAGAGAAATGCGCGTGGCATCGAGCAGAAATATGTGACATTTTCGCTGATCATTATAGAAGACCAGCCGCCACCGATTCAGAACGCTAGAATCGTCGTGATGAAGCGCAAGATTGCCGTAGTCACCAGCTCACGTGCCGATTACAGCCATCTCTATTGGCCGCTCCACGACCTGGCCGCGCACCCTGCAGTCGACCTCCAGCTCATCGCCATGGGGCCGCATCTCTCCCCCGCATTCGGTTCAACCGTGCAGGAGATCGAACATAACGGGTTCCCCATCGCCGGGCGCGTCGAGTGCCTTCTCAGCTCCGACACCGATATCGGAATGGCTAAGACCATTGGCGTCGCCGTCCTCGGCCTTGCCGATCTGCTCGGCAATCTGCGCCCCGACCTGCTCCTGCTCATCGCCGATCGCTACGAAATGCTCGCGCCCGCCTCCGTCGCCCTTGCCCTGCGTATCCCCATCGCCCACATCGAGGGCGGCGAAATCAGCGAAGGCGCCATTGACGACGCCGTGCGAAATGCGCTCACTAAAATGAGCCATATCCACTTCACCTCGACATACAACGCTCGTGCCCGGGTCATCGAAATGGGAGAGGAGCCCTGGCGCGTCCATCGCGCCGGTGCTCCCTCGCTCGATCACCTGCTCCGCAGCCCGCTGCTAACCCGCGATGAACTGCAGCAGAAGCTCGGCCTCGATCTGAGCCAGCCGACCATCCTCGTCGTCTACCATCCGGTAACCCTGCTCCGAGACACTACCGCCGAAGCCGACGCACTCTTCGAGGCCTTGAGCCGGGTTCAAGGCCAGATTCTCTTCAGCTATCCCAATGCTGACGCAGGCAGCCATTCCCTTGTCGAACGCTCCCGCGCCTTCGCCGCAGCGCACGGCAACGCACACGTCTTCGTCAACCTCGGCGGCATCACGTATCTAAGTCTTCTCCGCCAAGTCGACGTGCTTGTGGGCAATTCCAGCAGCGGCATTATGGAGAGTGCCTCGCTCGCGCTCCCTACTGTCGACATTGGTATGCGCCAGAACGGAAGAGAGCGGGCCGGCAACGTACTCAGTGCAATGCCCGACGTGGCCGCTATTCTCGAGAAGATCGTCGAAGCCCGCAGCCCGGCATTCCGCGCGTCCCTCGCCGGTCTTGAAAATCCCTACGGGGACAGTCACGCTTCTGAAAGAATCGTCGAGGTCCTCACAACGGTGCCCTTGACCGAGGAGCTTCTCATCAAGCGTGCGTTACCACTGGCCGAGAATAGGCTCCTTCATACCGCATAGAGGGATACATCCGCTCACAAACCTTGCTTCTGGAACAATCAAACTCATAGCATCGGCTTTTTGAGAACAAAGCGTGCAGGCTACTGCCTACTTGCCAGGTGGCTATTTATGGAGAGAACACCGCTTCGGCACCCGTCGATTGGAGAAGTGTTATAGTGGTCAGACCACTTTGTATTGCGTCATCCTGCAACGCATTAGCAGGCGGCGGTACGCCCCGTTCACGAAGGAGCTCACACATTGACGTTGCTGCACAATGACCGGCTCTTCCCCGCTGATTTGGAAACTCGCGCCGTTGCCCGCCGCCTCTACGCGGAGATCCATGACCTGCCCATCGTCAGCCCGCACGGCCATACGCAGGCAGGATGGTTTGCCCGCAACCAGCCATTCCCCGATCCCGCGAAGCTCTTCGTTCAGCCTGACCACTACGTCTACCGGATGCTCTACAGCCAGGGCGTCTCGCTGGAAGACCTCGAGATCGGCGTGCCTGAACTCAAGGATCCGCGTCGCGTCTGGCGCATCTTCGCCGAGCATTACTACGTTTTCCGCGGAACCCCGACCCGTATGTGGCTCGACTACGCCTTTCAGGAGCTCTTCGGCCTGGCCGATCGCCTCTCCCCGAAGACGGCCGACTACTACTACGACACCATCGCCGCAAAGCTCGCGACCCCCGAGTTCCTTCCGCGCGCACTCTACGAGCGTTTCCGGCTTGAAGTGCTCGCCACCAGCGATTCGCCTCTTGATTCGCTGAGCGATCACCAGGCCGTCCGCGATTCGGGCTGGCCCGCGCGCATCATCCCCACCTTCCGACCCGATCCCGTCGTCGATCCCGAATTCGCCGGTTTCCGCGAAAACATCGCCCGCCTCGGAGAAATGACCGGCGAAGACACCGCCACCTTTGCCGGATACCTCCGTGCCCTTGAAAGCACCCGCGCCCGCTTCAAACAGCTTGGCTGCACCGCGACCGATCACGGCCATCCCACCGCCCGCACAGCGAACCTCTCCATTAAGGAAGCCACCGCGCTTTTCGATCAGGTTCTGTCCGGCCGTGCCGACGCGCAGCAGCAAGACCTCTTCCGCGCCCAGATGCTCACCGAAATGGCCGGAATGAGCGTCCGCGACGGCCTGGTCATGCAGATCCACCCCGGCAGCTCGCGCAACCACAACCGGCAAGTCTACGAGTGCTACGGCCGCGATATGGGCGCCGACATCCCCACTCCGACTGACTACGTTCACGCCCTGCGCCCGCTTCTCGATCGCTATGGCAACGAGCCCAACTTCACGCTCATCCTCTTCACGCTCGACGAATCGACCTACAGCCGCGAACTCGCGCCACTGGCCGGCCATTATCCCTGCCTGCGCCTCGGTCCGCCGTGGTGGTTCCACGACAGCCCCGAGGGCATGCAGCGCTTTCGCGAAAACGTGACTGAAACGGCCGGCTTCTACAACACCGTAGGCTTTAACGACGACACGCGCGCTTTCCTCTCCATCCCCGCCCGGCACGATGTCGCGCGACGTATGGATTGCGCCTTCCTCGCCAAACTGGTCGTAGAGCATCGCCTCGATGAGGACGAAGCCTTCGAGCTTGCCCGCGATTTGACTTACAACTTGGTTCGCAGCGCTTACAAATTATGAGAGTGTCGAAAATAGTCGAAGGTCGGAAGAGAATCCGGACACGCGAATGAGTCAGATCGAAGATACAGCGGAGCAGGAATCGGGACTGAGTGACACTCGCATCGGCAGGGTCCGCTGGACCATCTGCGCCATGCTCTTTTTCGCCACCTCCATCAACTACATGGACCGCCAGGTCATCGCGCTGCTTAAGCCGACCCTCGCGCACACCATCGGCCTGACCGAAATCAATTACGGATACATCGTTGACGCCTTCCAGATCGCCTATGCCGTCGGTCTTCTGGTCGCCGGCCGCGTCGTCGACAAGATCGGCACCCGCATCGGCTACATCATCATCATGGGCATCTGGAGCCTCTCCGCGATGGGCCACGCCCTGGCCAGCACCGCCTTCGAATTCGGTATTGCGCGCTTCTTCCTCGGCCTCGGCGAATCCGGAAACTTTCCCGCCGCCATCAAGACCGTCGCCGAGTGGTTTCCGCAGAGCGAGCGCTCCCTGGCTACCGGCATCTTCAACTCCGGCACCAATGTAGGAGCCATTCTCGCGCCCCTTATCGTCCCCTGGATTACCATCCACTACGGATGGCGCGCCGCCTTTCTCGCCACCGGCGTATTCAGCATGATCTGGATTTTGTGGTGGTACAAAAACTACCGCAAGCCCACGGATCACCCCACTCTCACCGGCACCGAACTTCGCCATATTTACAAAGAGGCCGCTGTTCAGATGGGCCCGAGTGTGCCCTGGATGCGACTGCTCGGATATCGCCAGACCTGGGCCTTCGCCATCGCCAAATTCCTCACCGATCCCATCTGGTGGTTCTATCTCTTCTGGCTGCCCTCGTACTTCAGCGCCAAATTCAATCTCAACTTGTCGCACCTGGGCCTTCCGCTTATCCTCATCTACAACATGTCCGCGGTCGGCAGCATCGGTGGAGGCTGGCTGCCCGCCCCCTTTCGCAAGTTAGGGCTTTCGGTTGTAGGAGCCCGTCTCACCGTTATGCTCGTGTGCGCTTGTTGTGTGGTGCCCATCTTCATGCTCGCGCACCTGCAATCGGAATGGGCCGCCATAGGCCTGCTCGGCCTGGCCGCCGCGGCTCACCAGGGTTGGTCGGCTAATCTGTTCACAACGGTTTCCGACATGTTCCCGCGCAGCGCCGTCGGCGCCGTCGTCGGCATCGGCGGAATGGCAGGCTCCGTCGGAGGCGCATTGCTCGCATTCTTCACCGGACACATCCTCGCCCGCACTCACAGCTACGCCATCCTCTTCATCCTCGCCTCCAGCGTGTACCTGCTGGCGCTGGCCGTTGTCCACCTGCTCGCGCCGCGCCTCAGAAAAGTAGAGTTCAGCGCATGAGCCTATATGTTGCCAAAGGCGGCCCAGACGTCCAGCTTACAGACGATGAGCTGAAGTCGCTGCTCTTCGAAGCGTTGGATAAAGTGGAGAAACTCGGCCCCCGCCGCCGCGTGCTCGCCGTCCCTCCCGATCAGACGCGCATCCACTCGCGCGCCGGCGATCTCACCCGCTACGCGTGGCAATACTACGGCGAGCATCTTGAAGCCATCCTGCCCGCGCTGGGCACTCACGCCCCGATGTCTGCGCATCAGCTCACCCGCATGTACGGGTCCATCCCGCACGAACTCTTCCGCGTGCACAACTGGCGCACCGATGTCGAAGCGCTCGGCGAGGTTCCCTGCGAATTCATCGAGAAAGTCTCCGAGGGCAAGCTCCACTACCCGTGGCCCGCGCAAACCAATCGCCTCATCTCACGCGGCGGTCATGATCTTGTGCTCTCCATCGGCCAGGTCGTGCCGCATGAAGTGATCGGTATGGCCAACTACACCAAGAACATCCTGGTCGGCGCGGGAGGCCCTGACGGCATCAATCGCAGCCATTACCTCGGAGCCGTCTACGGCATGGAGCGCATTATGGGACGCGCTGAAAATCCTGTCCGCGCCGTCCTCAACTACGCCTCCGAACGCTTTCTGGGCAATATCCCCATCGTCTACGTGCTCACCGTTGTTGGTCTCGCGGCTGACGGAGGCCTTGCCGTGCGCGGCGTCTACATCGGCGACGACGCGGAGTGCTTCCATCTGGCCTCCGATCTCAGCCTCAAGGTCAACTTCGAGATGCTCGAAAAGCCTATCCACAAGGCAATCGTCTATCTCGACCCGCACGAGTTCCACAGCACCTGGCTCGGCAACAAGGCTGTTTATCGCACGCGCATGGCGCTCGCCGACAACGCCGACCTCATCATCCTTGCACCCGGCGTAAGAGAATTCGGCGAAGATCCGACCATCGACCGCCTCATCCGCAAGTACGGATACCGCGGCACGCCCGCCACGCTCGCCGCCGTCGATAACAACGCCGACCTCGCCGCCGACCTCAGCGCTGCTGCGCATCTGATCCACGCATCGTCCGAAGGCCGCTTCAACATCACCTGGTGCCCCGGCCGTCTCACCCGCGAAGAAATCGAGGGCGTGGGCTTCGAGTACGGCGACCTCGCTTCCATGCTCACCCGCTACAATCCCGAAAAGCTTCAGTACGGCTATAACACCGTCGACGGCGAAGAAGTCTTCTTCATCGCCAATCCCGGCCTTGGTCTCTGGGCCTATCGCGGCAGGTTCCAATAACTCATGACACTTGGCAAATTTTCCATCGGCGTTGGCGATCGTTTCGCCCATCAGGCTAAAGCACAACTCGAAGCATGCGTCCTCGCGCAAGAGGCAGGCATCGAGGTAATCCCGGTCTGGAACAAATCCAACCGCGAGCACCTCATCATCGGCTCCGAGCCCTCCGCAACCCGCGCCGCGGCCGATGCTGCCATCAAGTCGCTCGGCTGGACCAACCCCTACTTCTGCGACGCCGACCACATCAATCTCACCACTGTCGACCGTTTCCTCGCGCCATGCGACTTCTTCACCATTGACGTCGCCGACTACATCGGCAAGCCCGCCGAGGAAACCTCCATCGACGCCTTCGTGAGCAGGCACTCCGAAGTCGTTGGTGTAATCAATCTCGAAGGCGCGGAGCCGGACATCGAGATCACCCCCGACCTGCTCCGTGACACCGCCGCGAAATTCCTCTTCGCGGTCCAGGAGGCCGGCAAGATCTACCGCAAAATCGAAGCCGCGAAAGGGATGGGACGTTTCATCCCTGAAGTCTCGATGGACGAGACCGACTCCGCGCAGACGCCCGCCGAGCTGCTCATCATCCTTGCAGCCGTGGCCGACGAAGGAATCTCCATCCAGACCATCGCCCCGAAATTCAGCGGGCGCTTCAACAAGGGAGTCGACTACGTTGGCGACGTCGCTCAATTCGCTCGCGAAATGGCCCTCGACATGGCCGCGATCCGCTACGCCGTCACACACTATGGACTACCTGTGAACCTCAAGCTCAGCGTGCACTCCGGCAGCGACAAGTTCTCCATCTATCCCGCCATCCACGAGTCGATGAAGAAGTTCTCCACCGGCGTGCACCTTAAGACCGCCGGAACCACCTGGCTCGAAGAGATCACCGGGCTCGCCGAAGCCGGAGGCGACGGCCTCGCGCTGGCCAAGGAGATCTACGCCGAGGCCTTCGACCACCGTGCCGAGCTGTGCGTGCCTTACGCCACTGTAATCGATATCGACCCTGAGAAGCTTCCTTCCCCAACCGGGGTCAGCGGCTGGTCCTCCGAGCAGTACACCTCCGCCCTGCGTAACGACCCGAGCTCTCCGCAATACAATCCAAGCTTCCGCCAATTGCTGCACGTCGGCTTCAAGATCGCCGCGAAGATGGGACGCCGTTACCTCGACCTTCTCGAAGCCAGCGAAGCGGTCATCGCACGCAACGTCACCGAAAACCTCTACGACCGCCACATTGCGCCGGTGTTTCTAGGCTTAGAAAAATAAAAAGGAATTCTATGAGCCCCTCGCCCCTCAGTCTCGAAGGCAAAGTCGCAGTCATCGTCGGAGGTACCTCCGGAATCGGCCGCGCCATCTCACTAGGGCTGGCCGAAGCCGGTGCCGACGTCGTCGCCTCCGCCCGTCGCGCAGAACAAGTCGAAAGCACCGCCGCTGAAATCGAGGCCGCCTACGGAATCAAGCCCCGCCGCGCCCTTCGCATTACCTCCGACGTCGCCGATCGTGCCTCCCTCCAGAATCTCCTCGACCAGACCCTCACTCACCTTGGCAAGGCCGACATCCTCGTCAATTGCGCGGGAAAGATCAAACGCGCACCGACCCTAGATTTCCCCGAAGATGAGTGGCAGAGCATTCTCGACACCAACCTCACCGGAACCCTCCGCGCCTGCCAGATCTTCGGCAAATACATGCTCGCACGCGAGTACGGCCGCATTATCAACATCGCCTCCCTCAATTCCTTCGTAGCGCTCAGCCAGGTTACTGCCTACGCTGCCAGCAAGGCTGCTGTTGCTTCGCTCACCCGCTCGCTAGCCGTTGAGTGGTCTAGTAAAGGTGTGCTTGTTAACGCCATCGCTCCCGGACTCTTCCGCACCGCCCTGAACGCCGACCTGCTCGACAACACCCCGCGCGGCAAAGAGCTGCTCATGCGCACCCCCATGGGCCGCTTTGGAAAAACTGAAGAAGTTGTCGGAGCAGCCATTTACCTCGCTTCGGACTCAGCTTCCTTCGTCACCGGACAAGTCCTCGTTGTCGACGGTGGCTTCCTCGCAAGCGGCGTCAACCAGTAGCAAACGTCCGTCCCTCGGTTTGATCGAGTCTGCAACAATTGCGGGCTCCTCCGCAGAGTGTTTTCACGCAGTATCAAAAAGACCCATCAGCTGTCCACCAAACTAGAACAATTTGTTCTTGCAATCGTGCAAATTCTGCCGGAAAATGAGTCACTCACCACGGAACTCAGTGGCTTCGACCCACTTTTAGATCTATTTTCAGTAGACAAAACACTCTGCCGCACAAGCGACGGCAGCCGACCTGCATCTTTTGGAGGAATTTGTGACGAGACATAGTTGTTTACGGATAGCCGTAGTGTTTTTGCTGGTTGTCTGTGCTGCAGCCGGCTTTTCCCAGAATGCAACCACCTCCCTGCGCGGCGTTATCAAGGATTCAAGCGGCGCTGTCGTACCCGGAGCAAAAGTCACCATCAACGACAACAACACTGGCCGAAACCTCGTCGCCACTTCCGGCGCCGCAGGCGAATATGTGTTCCAGCAGCTCCCACCCGCAACTTACCAGATCACAGTCGCTGCCCCCGGTTTTAGCAACCAGATCAAGACCGCCGAACTGCTCGTCAACCAGCCCGCGACGATCGACTTCACCGTGAGCGTCCAGGCCAGCCAGGAAATCGTCAATGTAAGCGCCGAAGCCCAGACGCTGAACACCTCTGACGCGTCGCTCGGCAACTCAATGAACAACTCGCTCATCCAGGCGCTGCCCAGCGAAGGCCGCAGCGTTCCCGATCTGCTCTCCCTGCAGCCGGGTGTGCTATATCTCGGTTCGGACTCCGGCAGGCCGAGCAATATGAGTCTTGCGAATGATCCGCGCAGCGGCGCGGTCAACGGCGGCCGCTCCGACCAGGGCAATATCATCGTCGACGGTATTGACGATAATGACCAGGTGAATGGCTACGCCTTCACCGGCGTGCTCAGAGAGACTCAGGATTCAGTCGAGGAGTTTCGCGTGACCACCGGGCTCGCCGGTGCTGATCAGGGTCGTTCGTCCGGCGCCCAGGTCAGCATGGTCACCAAGTCGGGTACGAACAAGTATCACGGCGCTGCTTATTGGTACAACCGGCCCACACTCACCGTCGCCAATGACTGGTTCAACAAGCAGGCCCAGTTGAGCAGCGGGGAAGCCAATCGCCCTCCCAAGCTCATTCGCAACACATTCGGAGGCGCAGTAGGAGGCCCAATCCTCAAGGACAAGCTCTTCTTCTTTGCGAACTACGAAGGACAGCGCCAGGCTGAAAATCAGATCGTCAGCCGGACCGCTCCGACCGCCAGCTTTGAGCAGGGAATTATCTCCTATACCAGTGGCGGAAATAATGCTTCGATCACGGCCGCCCAGGTCACGGCGCTCGATGCCGGCTGCCAGGTGTGCAACGGTAGCAACGGTAGCCCATATACCGGTGGACCCGGCCCCAATCCCAATGTGCTCGCATACCTTCAGATGTACCCGGCTGCGAACGGCACGGGACTCGGCGACGGCGGCTATAACTACGGCTCGTTCACCTTTTCCTCGCCAAATCCGGTAACCCTGAACACCTCGATCGCCCGGCTTGATTTCACGCCCAATCAAAAGCAACGCTTGTTTGTGCGCGGCAATTTGCAGAAAGACACCTTTGGAGCCGTCGAGCAGTTTCCCGGCCAGGGTCCGTCCTACGAGCAGATCGACAATACGAAAGGTATTGCCGCCGGTTATACATACACGTTCACTTCGAACCTCGTCAACGACCTTCACTATGGCTACGTTCGCCAGGGTTACGGAATCAGCGGAACCGGCACCGGTGAATATACCGATTTCCGTTTCATGGACACTTTGACCGCCGAAAACCGCGATACCGTTTACAGCGTGCCGGTCAACAACATCGTCGACAACCTGAGCTGGAATAAGGGCAGGCACACCCTTCAATTCGGTGGGAATTGGCGGCTCATCCACCAGAACCGCGGAACGACTGAGAATTCTTTCAGCAGCGCGACCTCAAACCCTTACTGGTTGGGCGGCAGCCCTCCTGACCCCACTACCATTGGTGGCCTGCCGGTCGACGACGGCTTTCAGAACTCGTATGTGATTGCCTATGCCAATCTCGTGGGCACAATACCCCAGATAACCTCTGTCCAAAATTATGCGGTCTCCAGTCAAACAAGCGGAACCCTGCTTCCCGAAGGAGCCTTCATCAATCGGAACTTTAAGGCCAATGAGTACGAGTGGTATGTGCAGGATTCCTGGCGCGTCCTTCCCAATCTCACGCTGACTTTTGGACTGCGTCAATCTCTTCTTCAGACACCATGGGAAACCCACGGCCAGCAGGTTGCTCCTACTATCGATACGCACTCGTGGTATCAACAGCGCGAAGCTGCCGCTCTGCAGGGTCAGATTTTTGAGCAGGATTTGTCCTTCGCCCCGAATGGGCCGTTCTACCACAACCCGGGCTATTGGCCGAAGTCGAAGAACAATTTTGCTCCGCGTCTGTCTGTCGCCTATTCGCCCGACACTAAGACCTCGATTCGCGTCGGATTTGGTATGTACTATGACCACTATGGCGAATCGCTCGTAAATACCTTCTCGCAACAAGGCTCTTTCGGCCTCAGTTCCTCTCTTTCGAATCCAGCTGGGGTCTACAATTCCGAGACCTCTCCTCGCTACATCGATCGTCGCACAATCCCGTCCATCAGTGTTCCCTCGGCGCCCACCACAACTACTTTCCCCTACCTGTATCCTCAGGGCAACTTCTCCATCCAATGGGGTATCGACAACAAACTGAAGACGCCTTATTCCGAGTCGTTGGACTTTTCTGTCCAGCGCCAGCTTCCTGCCGGGTTCACCATTGAAGCCAATTACGTAGGGCGCCTCGGCCGTCACCTCCTGCAAAGCCTGGATATCGCGGAGCCGGTCGACTTTGTCGACACCAACGGCGGCGGCGACTATTACCACGCCGGAAGCCAGCTCTCTGCTGACGTCGATCGGAACGGCGGTAATCCCAACGCCTATGTGTCCAAGATCCCATATTTCGAAGATCTCTTCCCATGGATGGCCAACTTCGATTATCCGGGCGAAAGTGCAACCCAGGCTATCTACACCGATGAATGGGCGCCCTTTCGGTCGAATCTGGGCGCGACTTCAGCCCTGGCCGACATCGACTTCTACTGCTTCAGTGGCTCGCTGGGGGTTAATTATCCCTGTCCTGCCGACCACGTTTCCCGGTTCTGGCAGGATCAGTTCGCATCACTATATACATTGTCCACCATGGGCATGAGCTACTACAACGCCGGCCAGTTGATTCTGCGACACCCCACGAGTTATGGTCTCAACCTTGACTTCAGTTACACATTTTCGAACTCGATAGACATGGGTTCGGACGCCGAACGCGGAACCGAGTTCAATAACAACGGTGGCAATTTCAGCAACATCACCAATACCTGGAAACCACAATTGAGTCGCGGCCACTCGGACTTCGACATACGTCACCTGATCACAGCTGACTGGGTTTATCAGATACCCGTCGGTCGGGGAAGGAAGTATTTAGGTTCGGACAATGCCTTCACTGATGCCCTGATTGGCGGATGGCAATGGTCTGGCATCAACCGCTGGTCCAGCGGTCTACCCTTCAGCCTTCTTGAGCCGGGCTGGACGACCGACTGGCAGATTGGGAGCTACGGTGTTGTGAACGGACCGGTCAAGATGCAAAAGCACGTCCTGAATGGCTCTCCGCAGGTCTTTGCCGACCCGGCTGCTATCAACGCGGGAACAACTACCGGCGGACCCGTCCGCCTGCCCTACCCAGGGGACGCCGGGGAGCGTAACAACTTCCGCGGCGACGGCATCTTTGGAATCGACTCGGGATTGGCCAAGACCTGGAAGATCAAGGAGTACGGTGGCCTCCAGTTCTCGTGGCAAGTCTTCAACGTCACCAACAGCGTCCGCTTCAACACGAACGGAGTGTATCTCGGTCAGGGCCTGACAGGCGGAAACCTGGGTTCGTACAGCGCTATGCAGAATGCACCGCGCCGCATGCAGTTCGGCCTCCGTTACGACTTCTAACCGCACTCAACAAACCAATGCCGGGGATCCCGCCGGAGATCGCTTAGATCTCCGGCTTCTTCTCTCAAGATCTCCGGCTTTTTCTTCGCATCCGACTTCCCCACGCCGGCCGCATGCAGCTCACGCTGTGCCCGAGCAGCGTCCCCCTCCTCCTTCGCATCCAAACCACGAGAGTTCTGAGAGTTGCTGCGCAGAACTCCATTTGGTACCATCCGGTTTCCGGCTGTAGCATTTTCGGAATTGGTATATCCGGAACGCACAGCTCTAAAGGCGACACAACCAACAGGGAGTGGCGACCTCGTGCAATTTCTACGGCCTTCCCGGCAATCTAAGGAGAACAACAATGGCAGACGAAACTCAATCATCCAGCGGATTCAGTTGGTTCCTCGCCGGTCTCGGCATCGGCGCGCTGATCGGCGTTCTCTACGCCCCCAAGGCCGGCAAGGAGACCCGAGAAGATCTCGCCGCCAGTGCTCGTGAAGGCTCTGAGTATCTGCGCCAGCGCTCGCGCGAAGCCGCCGACCAGATCAATCAGATCGTCGATCGCAGCAAGGCGCAGGTCAGCGAGTACGTCGACCGCGGCAAGGAATACATCGACCGCAGCCGCGCCCAGTGGGACGACTTCGTCGCTCAGGGGCGGCAGTTCGTCAGCGATCAGTCTGAAAAGGTCTCCGCAGCTGTTGACGCCGGCAAGGAAGCCTACCGGCACACCTCGGCCACCAACGAAAATGATCAGGCGCCGATTTAAGTCGGCGCACGCATCCTAAAGACGTTGGTGACGATGGCCCTGTCGCCATCGCGGAGCTGCCATGGCATCGCAACTACCACCGATTTACTACATCATCTTCACCGCAATTACCTCGCTCGGCGTGCTGATGCAGGCTGCTGTTCTGCTTGCTATGTATCTTGCCGTCAGGCGTCTTACGATCAGGTTGCACTCCATCACCGACGAACTGCAGCCGCACATCGTGCCCACCGTAGCCGCCGCTCGCAATCTCGTGGAAGACGTATCGCCTAAGCTGAAGGTCGCCTCGACGAATCTCGTTGAGGCGAGCCAGTCACTGCGCCGGCAGGCTGACCACGTCACCGCAACCATCGACGACCTGCTCGAAAAAACCACAGCTCAGGCCAACCGCGTCGACGAAATCGTCACCGCCAGCATCGACTCGGCAAGCCACGCCACACAGGCCGTGCAGCATGCGTTTTCAGTGCCGGTCCGCCAGGCGTCGGCACTCTTCGCGGGACTCAAGGCTGGATTCGATGTTCTGCGGGGCACGAATCACTCGCGGCGACCCCCACAGGACGAATTCGGCGAGTAACCGCCTAGACGATCCAACCCCCGCCGACCACTTCATCTCCGCCAAAAAAGACCGCGGCCTGACCGGGCGTTACCGCTCGCTGCGGTTCGTCGAACACAGCTTCTGCCTCATCCGCTGCACTCATGCGCAGCGTTGCCCAGGCTGGCTCATGCCTGTGCCGGATCTTCACCCGCACCCGCATTTCGCCCTTGAGCTCGGGGATCGAAATCCAGTTCAGTTCCCGCGCCCGCACCGTCTTCGACGTCGCCTCGTCGCCGCCGCCTACCGTTACTCGGTGGCTCGCACTGTCGATCTGCAGCACATACAGCGGATTCGCCGACGACACGCCCAGCCCCTTCCGCTGGCCGATGGTGAAGTTGTGAATCCCTCCATGGCGGCCGATTACCTCGCCAGATGTGCTCACCAGGTCACCCGCAGTGTCTGGAATCTCCTCGCCCTGCTCATCGAGATAGGCGTCAATGAAGGCCTTGTAATCGCCGCCGGGAATGAAGCAGATCTCCTGCGAATCCGGCTTCGCCGCCAGCGCCAGCTTGTGCTGCGCGGCAATCTCGCGCACCTCGGGCTTGCGATAGCCGCCCAGAGGAAAGAGCGTCCGCGAAAGCTGCTCCTGCGTCAGCCCGAAGAGGAAGTATGTCTGATCCTTCGTCAAATCCGCAGGCCGCTTCAGTATCCACCGGTTCCGCACCGGATCGTATTCATTTCGCGCGTAGTGTCCCGTGGCAATCCGGTCCGCGCCAATCTGCCGCGCGCGCACCAGCAGCTGATCGAACTTCAGATGGTTGTTGCACAACGAGCAGGGAATTGGCGTCCGCCCGGCCAGATATTCCGACACAAACGGCCGCACCACATCGCGCTCAAAGCGCTCCTGCTCATTCACCACGTAGTAAGGAATCCCCAGAGTTTCCGCCACGCGCCGCGCGTCGTATACATCGTCGATCGAGCAGCACCGACCCTGCACCTGCTCCGGCATGCCCTCATGCCCCGCCAACCGCCGCTGATTCCACAGCTGCAGCGTCAGGCCGACGAGTTCATAGCCCTCGTCCTTTAGCATCGCCGCCACCGCCGAGGAGTCCACGCCCCCCGACATAGCGACCGCAATCGTATTGTTATAACCGTAATCCAACTTCAAAATGTCCTGATATCCATTATAGGTGCGTATTTGCGGCGTTTGCGCCGCAACACCTGGACGCGAACCAGGCGGCTCGCGGACCTCAGCTCGGAATCAGTCAGCGCAGCGGCTTCCCAATCTCCCAGTGATGCCCGAATGGATCGGCAACCCGCCCGACGCGCCAGTGGTAGGGCTGATCGGCCACTGGTGAGACAATACTGGCTCCAGCGGCAACTGCTCGGTCAAACGCGGCGTCCGGATCATCCACGATCATCACCAGCCGCACCGTTCCGCCGCCAAGCGTCTCCGGGCTGAAGTTCAGATGCTCCGGCGATTCATCCGCCACCCAGAAAATCGCTCCACCAACCGATAGCTGCGCGACGACTCCCCCGGCCTCGCCATCAAGACGGAAAAGCGTCTCAGCCCCGAAGGCCGTGATGTAGAAGTCCACCGCCTTCGCGCCGTTTCTCACCGAGAGCATCGGCTCGATCGCTATTTTCTGAGTCACTTCACCCCTCAACCCAGCGTACCCGCGTTCACCGGTGCAAGCTCGCGAAGCCGGTTCACCGCGGCCGGAACAATCTCGAGCGCGGCATCCACATCGGCATCGGTATTCAGCTTCGTCAGGCTGAAGCGCAGGCTCGCGCGGGCGCGATTCGTCACCAGTCCCATGGAGGTCAGCACGTGCGAAGGCTCCGATGCTCCCGACATGCATGCCGACCCGCCGGAAACCGCCAGTCCCTTGAGATCAAGAGCGATCACCAGCGCTTCGCCTTCAAGATAGTCAAATTGAAGATTCGTCGTATTGGGCACGCGAGGAACGCTACCCGCATTCACCGCGCAATCCTCAACTCCGGCCAGGACACTCCGTTCCAGCCGGTCGCGCAGTGCCGCCACACCGTCCATCGTTCCGTTCCGCAGCGCGTCGCAGGCCAACTCCGACGCCCGGCCAAGTCCTACGATCCCGGCTACATTCTCCGTCCCCGCGCGGCGCTGTCGCTCGTGCGATCCGCCAAAGAACAGTGGCTCGATATGCGTCCCCTTCCGCACGTACAAAACGCCCGTCCCCTGCGGTGCGTGCATCTTGTGCCCCGAGATGCTGAGAAGGTCGCAGCCGATCGCATTCACGTCAATATCGATCTTCCCCGCCGCCTGGACCGCGTCCGTGTGGAACCAGACATCCGCTTCCTGCGCGATGCGGCCAATCTCCTCCACCGGCTGGATCACGCCCGTCTCGTTGTTCGCCATCATCACGCTGATCAGGGCGGTATTGGGCCGCAGTGCCTTCCGTACCGCGTCCGGATCCACTCGCCCCTCGTGTGTGACCGGCAGAAATGTCACCTCAATACCCCGGCCGCACAGCCGTCCCGCTGCATGCAGTACGGCGTGGTGCTCGATCGACGTGGTGATGACGTGATCGCCCGCCTTCACCAGTCCGAACAGGGCCATGTTGTCGCTCTCTGTTCCGCCGCTGGTAAAGACAATCTCCGATTCGCGGCAATTCACCAGGCGGGCGATACTGTCTCGCGCATGCTCTACCGCGGCGCGCGCCTGCTGCCCATGCTGGTGAATCGACGAGGCGTTGCCGAACTTCTCTAGCAGCCACGGACGCATCGCGTCCAGCACCTCCGGCAACAGAGGTGTAGTGGCATTGGCGTCCATGTAAATTCGGCGCATGTCTTCATTTTACGCAACAGAGGAAGCCCGTGGAGAACTTCCGCGATAGTCCCCGTGCATCTCGCGGTTCGTCACAAATCGACGGCAAATAGACGCCAAATCGACGCGAGCTGCCTATGGCTTCTGCTACGCTGTTTCCGCGATTACTTTGAGGAGGATCGATCCACGTGAAAAGAATCCGCTTGCTGTTACTCGGGATACTTTGTTGTCTCATAGCCCCCGCTGCGCTCACCTATGCACAGGCTCCAGCCCAGGCAAAACCGGCCGACGTCTACGACCACCTCCTGACCATAATGGAGAAGCAAATCGTGGGCGCCGCTGACGCCATGCCCGCCGACAAGTTCAACTTTGCTCCCACCCAGGGCGACTTCAAGGGTGTCCGCACCTTCGGCGAGCAGGTGAAGCATCTGGCCGAGGCCAACTACGGCTTCTTCGAAGGTTGGGGTGTCCCCAACGCCGTCAAAGATGCCGACATCGAGAAGCTGACCAGCAAGGATGACATCATGAAGGCGCTGCGCGACTCCTACACCTACGCGCATGCCGCCATTGCAACCATCACTGCCGCCAACGCCTTCGAGGAGATGGGATCAGGACAACGCAAGTCCACCAAAGCCGGCCTGGCAACCTTCTGCATCGCCCACTCGATGGACCACTACGGACAGATGGTCGTCTACCTGCGGATGAACAGCATCATCCCGCCGGCAAGCCGCAAGCCATAAAAGGGAAAGGCGTCCATCGCGGACGCCTTCGCTGTCTGTCGTCGTAATTTTATCGCGCGTTCAACGCCACATACTTCGTCGGATACTCCGGCCCGATGTACTCCGCGCGCGGCCGGATCAGTCGGTTGTCGTCGAGCTGTTCGATCACGTGCGCTGCCCAGCCGGCGATTCTGCTCACCGCAAAGATCGGCGTGAACAAATCGAGATCGATGCCCAGCGTCGTGTAGGTGGAAGCCGAATAGAAATCCACGTTGGCGTTGAGCTTCTTCTCCGCCTTCACAAATTCCTCAATCGCGATCGACATCTCAAACCACTTCGCCTTATTTGCAGACCGCCCCAGGTCCTCCGACATCTTCCGCAGATGCGTCGCCCGCGGATCCTCCGTGTGATACACGCGATGCCCGAATCCTGAAACCTTCTTCTTCTGCGCCAGCATCCCCCGCACATGATCGACCGGGTCCGCGCCCTTCTTGTCGATATCGAAGAGCATCCGCATCACCGCCTCATTCGCGCCGCCGTGCAGCGGACCCTTCAACGCGCCGATCGCCCCGGTAATCGCCGAATGCACATCCGCCAGCGTTGCCGCAATCACGCGCGCCGCAAAGGTCGAAGCGTTCAGCTCGTGATCGGCATGCAGAATCAGCGCCATATCGAATGCCTTGGTCGCCGTCTCCGACGGCTTCTCGCCGGTCAGCATCCACAGAAAATTCCCGGCGTGCGAAAGTTTCGCATCCGGCTCGACCACATCCTTGCCCTTGCGAATCCGATCGAACGCCGCCACCAGCATGGCAATCTGCGCCGTCAGATCGAACGACTTCCGCACATTCGAGTTATGATCGACCGCTTTCTCGTCGGGGTCGTAAAAGCTCAGCGCCGAGACCGCCGTGCGCAGCACCTCCATCGGAGTTGCGGTCTTCGGGAAGGAACGCAGCATCTCCAGGATCTGCGGAGGCAAACGCCGGGCCGCCGCAAGCTGCGCCGAAAACTCCTTCACCTCTGCCTGCGTAGGCAGCTTTCCATGCCACAGCAGGTAAGTCGTCTCCTCAAAGTTCGAGTGCTCCGCCAGTTCGTGGATGTCGATCCCGCGGTAAGCCAGCACGCCTGCGTCGCCATCGATCCAGCAGATGCCGGAGTTGGCTGCAACAATTCCCTCAAGCCCTTTCGCTGCTACCGCGGTTGCCATACGTCTGTCCCTTCCTCCACTCTGATTCCAAACCATGCCACGACCGGCGTCCCCGCTTTGCCAACCTGTGTCGCGTCCTACCTTTTCTGATGCCACCCGCAGGTCAGCGCACCAACTGCGCGCATCAGGCTGAAAGCATTTTCGGAAACAGTCTAATGCGAAGCCACGACCGCAAAGTCAACGCGACCAACAGGGAGCGGTGACCTGGCGCAATCCTACAAGGGCACACAATTTCCGAAAATGCCTTAAAGCGGGTCAAAGATTGTTTATAACTTAGCGCGACAACCATTGTCATTCTGCTCGCGCAAGCCCTTCTCAACAATGGACGGCCGAGGAGGCAAAGCGGCCGCATCGAAATCCCGCAACATCCACGCTGAGCCGCTCTCCCAGAATCATCTCCCGCAGCACCCTCGCCGTTCCCGGCGCCAGCAGAATCCCGTTGCGAAAATGCCCGGTCGCAACCCAGCAGTGCTCACCGCAGGCGTCGATCACCGGCAGTTCGTCCGCCGTCGCCGGTCGCAATCCAGCCCATGACTCGACGATCCGCGCCTGCCGCACCGCCGGCCATATTTCCGCGGCTTCATCGAGCAGCCGCGCAACCGCGGCCTCGTCCACCCGCTTATCGAAACCCGCGTCCTCGACCGTCGCTCCAATCACAATGCGCCCCTCGCCCCGCGGCACTAGCTCCCGAGGAACAAGCCCCCGAGGAACAAGGTAGACATCCGGCGTCCGCAGTACCACCTTCAGTTGCTCCGGCCCCGCATCCTCGACGACCACCATCTGCCCCTTGCGCGGAACAATCGGCAGTCCCGTAAGCGTCGCCGCCCACGCACCGCTCGCATGAATCAATCGCTCCGCCGCCCATCGACCCGGCCCCGTTTCAATCTCAACTGCGCCCCCGCGTTCGCTCGCCGCGGTCACCTCGGTATCTTCCAGCAGAACAACGCCCGCCGCCCGAACCGCCTTCGGCAAAGCCCGCGCCAGATCGCGCGGGTCAAGGCTCTCCTCGTCCAGCGAGAAGAACTTCAGTCCGCCCGCAACCAATGCCGGCGCAATCGCCTCCAGCTCCGCCGCACTCAGCTCGGAATAGCCCTTCGGCGTTTCCCGCCCGCCCTGAACCACCCGCGTTGTCCGAATCGGCACACGTTCGCCCGACAACCGCTCCACATTCGCAAGAAATTTCGGATACAGCCTTCGACTCAATTCCGCCAGACCGCGCAACCCGGGCGCATTCTCCGGATCCCCTGCCGCCAGCATTCCCGCCGCCGCCGAGGACGCCTCCGCCATCGCGCGCCCCCGCTCGAAGACCGTTACCTGCGCGCCCGCCGACGCCAGCTCCAGCGCAGCCGAGAGCCCGATAATTCCTGCGCCTGCGATTGCCACCTCGGTCTTATTCACACGTCTATTCTATGGCTTGGTTTCTATGGCTTGGTTCAGGCCGGCCCGGCCGGCCTCCTTTTCCCGAACCTGCCATTTCATCTCCTGAAGGTCGAAATGCGGCGCAGTTTGCTGCTGACACGTCTATAAAAATGCTCTAACCTCTGGCACATCAGCTCAGACGAACGAAAGGGAAGCAGATCATGGGCGAAATACCTGTCCCACCTCCAGCTCCGCCACCGGAGCAGCGCAATTACTCGGGACTCTTTCTCGGCCTTCTGGCCGTTGCCGTCATAGCAGCCATCGCCGGCCTGGCGTGGAGCTATCACCTCTCCGGACGCGTCACCAACGCCGAAGCCCAGCTCTCCCAGGCGCAGCAGCGCAACGAAAAGCTCGCCTCCGCGCTTGATGAAACCAACGCACGCCTCAAGGTCACGACCGAATCTCTGGGACACACCCTCGGGCTCACCCAACAGCAGATCGAAACCAAGGCTCAGCAGTTGTTGCGGCGACAGGAAGCGCAGGAAGCCGAAGCCAAGCGCCTGGAGACCGCGCAGGCTGCCACCGAGCAGCACGTGAGTTCAGTTTCCAGCGATGTATCCAGCGTTAAGACCGACGTCGGCGGCGTCAAGACCGATCTCACCCAGACGAAGACCGAGCTCAAAACTGCCGAGTCTCAATTGCAAAGCATGAAGGGTGATCTTGACGGCCACAGCACGCTCATCGCCCGCAACCACGACGAGCTCGAAATCCTGAAGCACAAGGGCGACCGCAACTACTACGAGTTCACCCTCACCAAAGGACAAAAGAAGCCCGTCTCCACCGTGAGCCTTGAACTCAAGAAGGCCGACGTCAAGCACAGCCGCTACACCCTCGATGTCTACGCTGACGACAAGATGATCGAGAAGAAAGACCGCGGCCTCAACGAGCCTGTGCAGTTTTACACCGGCAAGGACAACCTGCTCTACGAACTCGTCGTCAACAGCGTGGACAAGAACCAGGTGAAGGGCTACGTCTCCACTCCCAAGAACGCGCCTGTGCCCGTCAGCACATCCGGCCAGTAGTTACCTTGGCGCGATCTGCAACACCAGCGGCTTCTGGTGCAGGAAGGTGAACGTCAGGTCCATTCCTGTTCGCGAATCCCACTGCGCCTGGCTGATCGGGTAGCTGTAGATCACCATGCCTTCCACCTGCTGCCCCGGCGTCAGCGTAATGTCCCGGGGCAGCGGCGCTTTCTCAAGCTGCTTCAGGTCTGGATAGGCAATAAAGAGCTTCTCGAAGTCTCTGCCTGAAGCCGCCAGGCTGCGCTGGTCCTCATCCGGCAGATGCACCACCCCCCACATGTCATGCAGAAACAGCGGAATGTCCGTCTGGTTCTTGATCTCGACATCGGCCAGCACAATCATCTCGTCGTAGATATCCGGCTGCCCGGCAACGCCCTCCGTGCGAGACCCATTCACCGGCCCGGTGCCAAGCTCCCGATGAATCGGCTTCACGTTCACGCTGAGCACCTTCCCGGTTTGCAGCGCAGGTCTGGTATAAATCCACACAAAGACGCCGGCCGCGGCCAAAACCGCGACTGCAATAGCGACTATCACCGGGAACCATGTCTTGCTGGTAATCTTCTCTTCGCTCATCTAATTCCTAATCCCTGTTCCCTGATCCCTGCCTTTTACGGCCTCGTCCTTAGCCCCGCCAGAAACTCTCCGGCCGCTCGCGTATTCAAAACATCTTCCTTCTCCAGCCATGCCCGCCGCAGTTGCTCCACTCCATACCGCATCTTTTCCAGATGACTCGTGTGGTGCGAGTCTGTATTGATCACGATCCTGCAGCCCATTTCCTTCGCCATGCGCAGGTCGCGGTCGCACAGGTCCAGCCGGTCGGGATACGCATTGTGTTCCACCGCTACTCCCAGCTCCGCCGCCCGCTTCAACACCAGCTGCAGGTTAATCTTGTATCCCTCCCGCCTCAGCAGCAGCCGCCCTGTGGGATGCCCGAGGATCCGCACATAAGGATTCTCAATAGCCCGCACCACGCGCTCCGTCATCTCCTGCTCCGGCATGTTGAACAGCGTATGCACGCTCGCGATCACCACATCGATCTGCGCCAGCGTCTCGTCCGCCAAGTCAAGCGCGCCGTCGCTCAGAATATCCACCTCGATGCCCGAGAAGATACGAATCCTTCCGCCCTGTTCCGCCTCCGCCTCGCGAATCTTCTGGACATGCGCGAGAGCCTCCTCATCGTTCAGGCCCATGATCATCGACAGGTTCTTCGAGTGATCGGTGATGGCCATATACTCGTATCCGCGCGCAATCGCCGCTTCAGCCATCTCCCGAATCGTATTTTTCCCGTCCGTCGTCGTCGTGTGCATATGCACATCGCCGCGGATATCCTTAAGCTCCACCAGCCTCGGAAGCTTATGCGCTTCCGCTGCCTCAATCTCGCCGTTGTTCTCGCGCATCTCCGGCGGAATCCAGTCCATCCCCAGCGATGCGTAGATGTCCTGCTCCGTCCGGCTCGCTACCACCGACCCGTCATCAATGCGCGAAAGCGAATACTCGCTCAGCGTGTATCCGCGCTTCAGGGCCCGCTGCCGCAGCGTGACGTTGTGCATCTTCGAGCCGGTGAAGTATTGCAGGGCTGCGCCATAAGAATCCTCGGGCAGCAGTCGAACATCTACCTGCAGCCCGCTGCGCAACCGAAAGCTCACCTTGTTCTGCCCCTTCGCCAGCAGATCGGCTGCCGGAGGATACGCCGCCGTATACTCAACCGCCGCGTCGACCTTGTCTTCCGCGCACGCCGGCCCGGTTACAAGAATATCCAGATCGCCCACCGTTTCCCGACCGCGCCGCAGCGACCCCGCTGGCTCAATCACTTCCAGCCCGGGAAACGCCCGCAAATAGGCAATCAGCTTTTCCGCCGCTTCTTCGGCATCGTCGATCGGGAATCGCCCGCTGGTCTTCTTGTATTCCTCGATGCCCTTGCGCAGTTTCTCAATCTGCTTCTTGCCGAAGCGCGGCAGGTCGTTCAGCCGGTCCGCCGCAATTGCCGCTTCCAGATCCTCCATCGAGGCCACCTGGATCGCCTCCCACAGGAACGCCACCGTCTTCGGACCCATCCCCGGCAGCCTCATCAGCTGCAGCATGCTCGGCTTATATTTCTTCAGCAGCTCATCGCGCAGCGGCAGCGAGCCCGTCAGTTCCATGTCGCGAATATTCGCCGCCATTCCCTTGCCGATGCCGGGAATCTCCTGCAGCTTCTTCGGATCATTCGCAATCTCGCTCAGTTGCGTCGTGCACGACTCCACTGCTTCGGCTGCGCGCCGGTACGAGCGGATACGAAACGCATCGCCGCCATCGATCTCCAGCAGGTCTGCCGTCTCTCCAAGCAGCTGCGCATACGTGCGGTTATCCATTGCGAAATCTGATTATTGTCTATTCGGGAAGGAAAACCCAAGTTGCGGCAAACGGTTTGAAATCACCCAAGAGAAAAAAGCCGCGCGACCGCGGCGTTCCTGGAAATATGCACACGCAACCCAAGGGTCTTGTTGAAAGGCGCGTGCGCATCGAGATTTGGTTAATTAAGCGATCTCTTTCAGACGAGTGACCTGGTCCGCCTGGGGTCCTTTCTGTCCCTCCACGATGTCGAACTCGACCTCGTCGCCTTCCTTCAGGCTTTTATACCCATCGATCTGGATCGCGCTGTAGTGCACGAAGACATCCGGCCCATCATCACGCCCAATAAACCCATATCCCTTCGCGTTGTTGAACCACTTCACCTTGCCCTTGTATTGAGCCACGTGCCCTAGCCTTTCTCACAGCAGATTACGGTTGGGGAATCCAACCTGCCTGCAAATAGAGACGCATCGCGGCGCGCTTTGGTTTTCCGGAATATCGAAACGTCATTTCACAGCGGAGTCCACATCCCCTCCGGCTTATTTCTTCTTCTTTTTATTTCTCAATCGGTCGTAAAGCATTACAGACACGAGCGTTTTGCCGTCGCGAATCTCCCCCACGTCGATCAACCGCAACACCTCCGACAGCGGCACCTGGTAGATCTCAAGTTTTTCATCATCCTCGGGTTCGGCTTCACCCACCGTCAGCCCCTCGGCCAGAAACACCTGCATCCACTCGCCGAGAAATCCCGGACTCGCAAAATACCGCGTCAATTTCGTCCATTTCTTCGCGCGATAGCCCGTCTCCTCAATCAACTCCCGCTTTGCAGCAGCCAGCCGGTCCTCGCCCTCATCAATCTTGCCCGCCGGAACCTCATAGAGAAATTGCTGGGCCGCATGACGGTACTGCCGCTCGATCACGATCAGCGGATCCTTCTTGCTCTTCGAATCATCCACCGCCAGAATCACAACCGACCCGTTGTGCCGGATCACATCCCGCCGCACCCTCGCTCCGCCCGGCTCCGCCACCTCATCCGTGTAGACACGAAACAGAGGCCCGTCGAACGACAGCTTCGATGATTCAACCTTGGCCGGCTTCCCCGGCTCGATCTTGAATTTCCCCTTTACGACGATCGCCCCATCGGCCTTCTTCTTGTCCTTTTTCTTCGCCATGTATGCTCCTGATCCGATTTTTCTTTACGGTACCATCCGATGAGGACCGAGCATGAAGCTCCCGCGCAAGCCCGCACGCAAAACCGACGTCGCTCTCATTGGCCTCGGCAACTGGGGAGCATCGCTCGCAGCCGCCCTCAACCGTGCCCGCATTCCTCTGAGCGAAGTCATCGTACGCCGCCGCAAGCCCTCGTCACCCCTTCCAACCGTCTCGTGGAAAAATGCCGCCCTCGACGCCCGCATTCTCTGGCTCTGCGTTCCCGACTCTGCCATCTCCGACACCGCTGCGCAGATCGTCAACCACCGCCCCGACCTGCGCGGTCAGATCGTCATCCACTCCAGCGGAGCGCTCACCGTCGACGCGCTCGACCCCGTCCGCCGAGCCGGAGCCGCCGTCGCCTCCATCCATCCCGTGATGACCTTCCCCACTCGCGACCCCGTCGCTCTCGACGGTGTGCTCTTCGCAGTCGAATCGGTCGGCCTCGCCGCGCGCCGCACCCTCCATGGAATCATCCGCAAGCTCGGCGGCCGGCCCTTTGACATCAGCTCCAGCAACAAGGCCCTTTACCACGCCGCCGGCACCCTCGCTTCGCCGCTGCTCGTCTCTCACCTCACCGCGGCTATCGAAGCCGCCCGTCTGGCTGGCCTCGATGCCCGAACCGCCGCGCAATGGGTTGAAGCCCTCGCCACTGCCACCGCCCGCAATCTCTTCGCCCGCGGCCCGTCGCGTAGTTTCAGCGGTCCCTTCGCCCGCGGAGACGCCCCCACAATTCATCTGCATCTTCAGGCCCTTCAGAAGCATCCGATTCTCGCGGACGTTTACCGTTCGCTGGCTTTGCACGCTCTCGCCACTCTGCCCGTGCGGAACCGTCAGGTCCTCTTTGAAGCCCTGCGCAATTCACCCGCGCAGAAATCGCAGGTACCACCCGGGAGACCGCCAAAGCGTCCTACCCGCATGAGAAACTGAAGCAGCCGGAATCCGGGCAGAATCAGTCAAATAAGAATTAAGCCGGGATGAGATCTAGATCCACGAGAGAGCCAGACCTTGCACACTGAGTGTTATCCCATCTCGATTCTCCCCCGGCTCAGCCGCCTCTTCCTCGATTACGCCGAGAGCCGCCAGCCGCTCACGCCCTTCTACACCTCGAGCCCCTACGGCCACCAATGGACCCCGCCCACGCAAGACCCGGCCATCCGCGCCCGCGTCTCCGATCTGCTCGAGGCCCAGAACCGCACCTTCGGCGCCGGCGCTCCGACTCTCGAAAACATCGCCCGCCTCCGTCAGGGAGCTCCGGCCATCGTCACCGGCCAGCAGGTCACTCTCTTCGGCGGACCCCTTTTCACGCTCTTCAAGGCCGCGACCGCCATCCGCAAAGCCAAAGACACCGGAGCCGTCCCCATCTTCTGGCTCGCAACCGAAGACCATGACCTCGACGAAGCCGACCACGTCGTTCTTCCCGCGCGCCACGAGCTGCAAACCCTTCGCCTCACGCACGAGGCTAACAACCGTCCCGTCGGCACCATCCCGCTCGGCCCCGGCATCCGCCCGCTGCTCGATCAGGCTGCCGAACTCCTCGGCCCCGGCCCTGTCCTCGACGCCATCGAAGCCGCCTACACTCCCGACGCCACCTTCGCCCAGGCCTTTGCTCGCCTGCTCACGTCGATCTTCGCCGAACAAGGCCTGATCGTCATTGACGCCTCGGCCCACGACTTTCATGCCCTCGGCGCACCCGTCCTCCGCCACGCCATCGAGCCTGCCGCCGAACTCGAATCCGCTCTCCTCGAACGCAGCAAGCTCCTCGAAGAGCGCGGCTACCACGCCCAGGTCCTCGTTGCGCCCTCGTCCAGCCTGCTCTTCCTCATCGACGAGGACACCGGCGCCCGCCTCGCCCTCAAGCGCAAGAACGCACATTGGACCGCCGGCAAGAAGTCTTACTCCACCGAGGATCTCCTCGCCATCCTCGACTCTGCCCCCGAGCGCCTGAGCCCCAACGCACTGCTTCGCCCCGTCTTTCAGGATTTCCTGCTACCCACCGCGGCCTACATCGGAGGCCCCGCCGAGATCTCTTACTTCGCACAATCACAGGTCCTCTATGACGCGATTCTCGGCCGCACGACCCCTGTCATCCCGCGCCTCAGCGCCACACTCGTCGAGCCTGCCGTCGCGACCGTCCTCGCCAGCCACGAGGTCCAGCTCGACGACATTCTTCACTCGCATCCTGACCAACTCGCCCAGCGCCTCGGTGCCCGCGCCATCCCCATCGAAGGCAAACGCAAGCTCGCTTCCGCCGGCAACGCCCTCGACGAAGAGCTCACCAGCCTTACCCAGTGGATGCACCAGCTTGACCCCGGCCTCGGCCGCTCCGCCGACGTCTCGGCATCCAAGATGCGCTACCAGATGAACCGTCTCCGCCGCTTGGCCGCGAACTACCAGCTCCAGACCGAAGCCAGCCTCCGCCGCCACATCGACGCGCTCTACCTCAACCTCTTCCCTGATCAGCACCCGCAGGAGCGCATCATCGGCGCGGCCGCCTTCCTCGCCCGTTACGGAGACGGCTTCATCCCTCAGCTCATCGAGCAGGCCGCGCAGGAATGCCCCGGCCACAAAGCGATCTTCTTGTAATCTCTACTCACGATGTCATCCTGAGCGAAGCGCCGCAGGCGCGTAGTCGAAGGATCTGCTGGTTCCCACGTGCAAGCACAACCCACTCAACCATCCATTCTTAGCGAGTGCCGCAGCCCTGAGTCGAAGGATCTGCTTGTCTATCAGCCAGCCACGGCCGAAGGTGGGGACGCACAATCTCCTGCCCTCCTCAGCCTCGCGCAGCGAGGCCCGGTAGAAGCCCCCGGCTTTAGCCGGGGGATAAGAGTTCGGTCCGCAGGACCGTCCCTTATGCCCTAGGCGGGAGCGCAGCCGTTAGGCGAAGCGACCACGTGATGTTTCCCGAACCGGCAACGCGGTTGGAACTCGATGTGTTCTCAATCTCGGATTAGAATGTCTACTTGTCCGCCAAACCGGCGGCCAATGGTTGGCATTATGAGCCCAAAACAACCCGAAACCCTCGAAGTCGCCTGCCCCGAATGCGGCGCCACCCTCAAAATCGACGTCGCCACCCGATCCGTCATCGCTCACACGCCCGCGCCCCGCAAGCGCACCTTTGAAGACTTCGAAACCGCCGCGCGCCACATGCGTGACCAGGACGACCGTCGCGAGAGCATCTTCCGCCAGGCCGTCGACGCCGAAAAGAACAAGGAAGACGTGCTCGCCAAGAAATTCGCCGAAGCCATGCGCAAGGCTAAAGAATCACCCGACACAGGCAAGCCCCTCCGCGACTTCGATCTGGACTAAATTCGCATCACATAGAAAGCAGCTGGAAGGCAGCACGGAAAATCCGAATGACACTTATGAAAATACCGAAGCAAATCGAAGCCGTTCGCGACTCGCTCCCCGAGATAGCCGCGGAGGTCCCCTGGACCCGCGCCGTCGCCGCCGGATCGCTCATCGCCAGCGCCATTCTGCTCTTTACCGGCCGGCGCAAGTCGGCCCTCGCCATCGCCGCTGGCGGGGCCGCCGTCGCCCTTCTCGAAAAGCCGGAGGTTATCCAGGAAATATGGAAGGGAATTCCCGGCTACCTTCACTCCGCCAAAGACATGCTGGTCCGCGTCGAAGAATTCGTCGAAGATGTCGCCGCCAAAGGCGACAAGCTGCGCAAGACGCTCACCAACTCGTGAGCGTTACTCAATCCCCAGCTGCTTGCGGGCCGCCATGCTGATGCGCTGCGGTCCCCACGCCGGCTCCCACACCAGGTTCACCGCCGTCGCGCTGATGTCGCGCACACCCGCCAGCCTGTTCCTCACCTGCTCGATGATGCGCTCATGCGACGGGCATCCCTTCGACGTCATGGTAATGTCGATCTCCACCTTCTGCCTCGGAACCATCCCCGGAGCATCCGGATCAGGCGCAATCGCCACCCGATACACCAGCCCCAGATCGACAATATTCACCGGCAGCTCCGGATCATAAACATCCTTGAGCGCCGTCAGCACATCCTCTTCTGTCAATGCCATTCCCTTGTAAATGCGGGTGCCCCAGGTCCGACTTTGGGACCTGGGTTCTGAGTCCTGTTCCCTGTACTAATTCGTTCTCTCCACCAGATACCGCGCCACCGCCTTCAAACCTTCGGCAGCGTCACCGTACGGAGCCAGCACCGCGAACGCCTCCGCGATCAGCTTCTCCGCATGCGCCCGCGAGGCCTCAATGCCGAACACCGCCGGCCACGTCGCCTTGTCGCTGGTCAGGTCCTTGCCCGCCGTCTTGCCCAGATGCTCCGAATCCTGCGTCACATCCAGCACATCGTCGACAATCTGGAACGCCAGCCCCGCCTTGCGCCCGAACTCCGTCAGCCTGCGCGCATCCTCCGCGTCACCGCCTGCATACACGCCGCCTGTCACCAGGCTCACGCGAATCAGCGCTCCTGTTTTCGCGCGATGTATAGCATCCACGCTCTCCGCCGTCGGCTTCGTGTGCTCGCCTTCGAGATCAAGCACCTGACCGCCAATCATGCCTTCCACAGTGCCCGTCGCCTCCGCGATCAGCCGCACAATCTCCACCGTCGCCTTCGCCGGACACCTCAATCCCGCCAGTGTCTGGTACGCCAGCGTCTGCAGCGCATCTCCGGCGAGAATCGCAATCGCCTCACCGAAGACCACGTGACACGTCGGTTTGCCCCGACGCAGATCGTCGTTGTCCAGCGCCGGCAGATCATCGTGGATTAGCGAATACGTGTGCAGCATCTCGATTGCCGCACCCAGTTCCTCCACGCCCGCAGGCAACTCGCCCCGCCCCGCCTTCCGGAAGTAGATCGTCCGCGCCGCTTCCATCGCCAGGATCGGCCGCAGCCGCTTCCCGCCCGCAAACGTGCTGTGCCGCATCGCGCGATGAATCGACGAAGGAACCTGATCTTCACTGGGGAGCAATCGTTCCAGGGCGCGGTCCGTTAGCTCCACGCCAGCATGCAAAATCTCTCTTACCTGTACTTCAGCTTGCATTGGTTTCATGATAGCTGCTGCGCCGCTGCCTTGCAGCCAGCCCGAGCCATAAGATAGCCGCTGCCAGCGACAATATCCGCCCCGCCCACACATCCGGCGTCGCCCCGTACCGCACGTCAATCTGCGAGACTCCCGCCGCCACCGGAACTACCATCAGCCCATCGTCCCGCCGCGGCCTCGAATCCACCGGCGCGCCGTTCACCGTCACCCGCCACGCCGGATAATCCATCACCCGCAGCACCGCAAACCCCGCGCCCGAGCGCACCGTCGCACTCATGCGCTCTACATCCCAGCGCCCAATCTGTACGTCCGACGATGGCAAATCCGCTCCGCCCCCCTGCCACTCGGGATTCGCCCCCGCCGCACCGTTCCCCTCATCGCCGTCGGCAGCCCTGAGCAAACGAATCCGCGGCAGATCCTGTTGTATCGCATCGTTATCCGCCGCGGCCGCCGTGTACTCATCCGTTCCCTGGAAGCCCCCGTCACGAAACCTCGCCACCTGCGCCCGGACATTGTCCTCGTCATCGCACGGCTGCCAGAAATATACCCACGCCACACCCGACACGCACGCCGCCACTACAACCACCGCCGTTACCCGAAGCAGATTCGCCCGCTGTGTCCCCGCACCTTTCAGAGCCAACCCCACCAGCCCCGCCAGCACCATGCTCAACACCAGCAGCCATCGCCACGGAAACTGCAGAAACCTCATCTCCGGAGCATCCCGCCACACCACATCCGAGAAGGGAAGCAGCAGTCCCGCACTCACCGCCGCCAGCGCCACCAGCGCCCCCCAGAAAGGCCCGCGCTTCCGCGCCCGATACGACAACACCGCCGCAACCACCGTCGCCGTCAGCACCACCACCGCGATCCATGACGCTGTCCGCAGCACTTGGTCGTGAAATGCCTCGCCCGTGTGCCCGAAGAGGAAGCTGTCCTCAACCCGCATTCCCTCGCCGATCGCCCGATGAATCTCCACCCACCGCTGCTCATACACCGCCGGCACCAGGTAGAACCCCGCCAGCCCAAGCCCCAGCGTGGCCCCACCGGCCGCGCGGCCGATCAGGCTCCAACGCCGCTCCCTCACGACCGCCACAGCTACGATCACCGCCAGGGCGTAGCATCCCATCACCGCCGCGGGAGCATTCGTGAGCCACAATCCCGCCACCACCACCGCCAGCCCCAGCATCGCCGGCTTCGCCCTTAGCGCACACAAAACCAGCAGCGGCATCCACGCTCCCGCCAGCAGCTCTCCATAGGCCGCCCGCTCATACGCCACAAACAGCACATAAGGATTCACCACATACAGGCACGCCGCCAGCGCCGCACTCTCCTCAGGCATCCACTCCCGAGCCATCTTGAAGAAGCTCAAGCCCATCGCCGCCAGCGCAACCATCGTGAAGACCAGCGGAACCCTGATCCACGGCATGAACAGGCTCAGCAGCGCGCCCAGCACCCACGAGAGCGGCGGATAAAACACGAAACGCGGCTCGCCCGCGCCATAATTCTCCGACGCCGCCCAGTGCGGATACACCACTCCGTGCCGCCACTCCCGCAGCACTTCCATCCACGACTCAAGATGAAAATCGAAATCGTGCCCGCACGATGTGCCCCGCCACGCCAGTGGCAGCGCGGCGATTCCCGCCGCGGCGCAGATCAGCGCCAGCCGCCGCTGTCTTGCCGTCAAAGTGATCTTCACGGCACAAGCTGCAGCGTGTGCGTAGTCTGCGCCGCTACCGCCGCCTCACTGAATGGCCACGCGAAGGTCGTGCCTCCATACCAGTACGGCCACTGGTCGCCGTAGTAGGCGCTCAGCGGATCACCCGATTCACCCATCACGATGTTCTCCGTCGCCTGGTCCACGTTGCTCCAGTCGATCGTCAGCCGCTGCGACGGTCCGAAGGTATGCCCCACCTGCTTCACCGTAGTTGTGTCGCCCGACTGCGGCTGCTCTCCCGTCCCCGTCCAGTCCTTGAACCACGGCAGCATGCCGTACAGCGGATGTTCCAGCACCACCGTGTGCGTCAGCCCATATCTCCACTTCGCCAGCTCAGTCGGCGCATGCCCCTCGTTCAACCCCTGCCGCACCACATCCGCCAGAAAATCATCCCAGCTCGCATACTTCGCCGGCAGCCACGCCGGCGGCGGATGCATTACGATCTCTTCACGCGCAAAGCCGCTCTCCGGCCACCGGTAAAGCTTCCAGTCCTCGCCGATCTTCGGAGCCAGCAGCATCGGCCAGAAGACCGCCTTCGCCGCGTTCACAATCGCCGCCGGAGCCGATTCCACGCTGACCACCCCGTCCCACGAACGCATCAGATCCGCCGCCTGCTGCAGCCGGGCCCCCGGCTCCTTCGCATGATCGATCGCGTAAGCCAGCCGCTGCGCCAGTTCCTGATCAATCGTCGAATACACATCCGTCTGCAGCTTCAGCATGTCCGGCGGAGTCAGCTTGTCCTTGCCCGCCAGCCACTTCCATATCCGCTCATTGCGATAGGGATCAGACCACGCCAGCGTCAACTGGAACGGATAACCATCCGGAGTGATTCGCGAATTCGCCGTCGCAAGCACCCCATTCGCCGGATCGAATGTCGAAGGCAGCTGCTCAAAGGGCACAAAGCCCTGCCACTCGTGATTCTCATCCGCAATCGGCACACCCGAAATCCCCTGCGGCCGATAGGGAATAAACCCTACCGCCTGGTAGCCGATATGCCCCTGGTCGTCTGAATAGACGACGTTCTGCGAGGGCCCCCACCACTTGCTCATCGCCGCGCGAAAATCCTGCCAGTTCGCGGCCGCATCCAGGTCCAGCAGCGGACTCCCGGCCGCCTTCGGATCATACGCAGCCCACCGCAGCGCCAGCACCCGCTTCTCTCCCGGAATCAGCTGCGATATCACCGGCCCATGCGCCGTCCGTGCCGTCTCGACCACCACATCCTTGCCAAAGCGCACGTGGATCGTCTCCCGCGCATGCTCCACCGGATGCCATCCATCCGCCGCCTTGTATTCGTCCTGCGCATTCACCTGTTCCGCGTAGACATCCTGCATATCGGCGTACAGTGCCGTGAATCCCCACGCGATGTGTTCGTTGTGCCCCGCAATGATGTAAGGAATCCCCGGCACCGTTACGCCCGCAACATGAAAATCCCCGGCCTTGAGATCGGCCTCATACCAGATATTCGGAATCCCGTGCGGCAGGTGCATATCGTTCGACAGCATCGGCTTTCCCGATGCCGTATGCGCGCCCGAGACCACCCACTCATTCGACCCCGCCGCACATTCCTCGCATCCCGCACTCGGCCCATGCAGCATCTCGTGCAGATGCAACAGATCTCGAACGCTCGTCTGCGTCTCATCCAGAGGCACATCGGGAATATTCTCCTGCGGCGCTGTCAAATCCGGAGGAGCCTGCGTCGGCGGATGGTCCCGCCACGAACCCGTGGGGTAAAGATTCGCTGCCAGCGTCGGGCCCAGCCTCGCCGTCACCCGCTCGCGCATTACCTTGATATCCCAGTCCTCATCGAGCAACTGGTTCATGCTCATCACCACCAGCATCGAGTCCACCGGCTGCCACGGCTTCGGCCTATAGCGCAGCAGTCGAAACTCCGGCGAAAGATTCTGCTGATGCTGGTCTATAAACGCGTTCACGCCCCGCGCATAATCCTCGAAGTACTTGCGATCCCGCTCGTTGAGCGTAGCCGTCAACCGCTCGGCATTCGCGCGAATCCCCAGCACCCGCTCGGTCCGGTCATGATCCACAAGTTTCGGCCCCAGAAGCTCCGCCGCCTCGCCGGCCGCCATGCGCCGCGCCATGTCCATCTGCCACAGCCGGTCCTGCGCCGTCACATAGCCCTGCGCCTCGAAGAGATCATCGAGGTTCGCCGCTTCAATGTGTGGAATCCCATGTCGGTCGCGTCGGACCGTAACCGAAACCTTCAGGCCCGGCAGTTGCAACTGCCCATCAAGCTGCGGAAGCGCCACATGCATCGCGTGCTTCAGCCACCACGCGCCGCCCAGCGCCGCCGCCACCGCGATCAGCACCAGCACCACAACAATGCTCAGAAATACGCGCAGAACAGGCCGCCTGCGCCGCTCTTCGATGTCGACACTCCGTCCCAAAACCATGTCGAGGACATTGTCTCATCGCGAGTGGGTAAAACTGAGCTTTACACCGCTGCGGTGAAACGTGGTTGTAATGTGAAATTGCCAGCAGATCGCTAGGGCGAAGTAGCATAGCTAACATGGCTTTAACCCCACACCAGGTGAAGCTCGGCTACGACGTCATCATTTATGGCGGGGCAGGATTGTATCTGGTTTACACGTTCTGGCGTAGCCGTGGAAAGAACTGGGGATATTGGGAAACGAGATGGCGTTTAATCCCTAGTGCGTTGGTCTGCCTCTTCTTGCAGATACTACTGATGTTCGCATGGAAAACATTCACGAGTTGATCCGCGGGGTGACCCATCCTGCGCGTAGCGAAGAGTGGGGCCAACACACTCAACGTTGTCATCCTGAGCGGAGCGCCGAAGGCGCGTAGTCGAAGGACCTGCTTTTTACTCACACCTTGCCCAGCGCAGAGTGAAGCCGTCAATTAATGGCTAATGGCTAATGGCTAATGGCTAATGGCTAATGGCTGCCTTTACGCCGCCGCCACTCTCCGAATCAGATCCTGCTGTTCGTTCCGATTCTCCGCGCCAATCGTGAACGCATCCAGTACGCCCGATCCCAGCGCAAACCGGATCGCCTCATCCTGACGCGTCCGCATCGCGCCCTGCCCCAGAATCTTCATCCCGATAATGCCCTTGTCCTGCGCCCGCATTTCCTTGATCACCGAGATCACCGTCTGCGGATCGGCATCCATGTACGCTCCTACCGGATTCAGCCGCACCAGGTCCACTTCCACCCAGGGAGATTTCGCCGCCGCTCGCAGCGCTTCAATCGAATGGCACGACACACCGTGTGCGCGAATCTTCCCCTTCTCTTTTGCCTCTTCGAAAACATCCATCACGCCGCGATAGCGCGTCGTCCAGTCAGCCTCGGTCACGCAGTGGATCAGGCAGATATCGATATAGTCCGTCCCCAGCTCCTTCAGATAGCGGTCAATATCCGCCTTCGCTTCCTTCGGATCGCGATCGTCGCATTTCGTCATCACCACGGCCTTGATGCGCCCCACCTGCTTCAGCGCCGCCGCCACCTCGGGATGGCTTCCATACGAATCCGCGGTATCGAAGAAGATCAGCCCGCTGTCATACCCGCCCACCAGCAGTTTCACCAGTTGGCCCATCCGCGTCTGGTTCGACCCGCCTGCGAAGCCGACTGTCCCCGTGCCCATCGCAAGGCGGCTGGTCTTGATGCCCGTCTTGCCCAGCACAACGGTATCCGTGGCCTGAACCTTGTGTTGTTGACCTGGAACATCGAGGACCGATCCGAACGCCGACGGCTTGATGTAAGCGGTGCCCAGCCCGGCGGCTGCTGCGGTGAGGAATTCCCGGCGATTCATGCGATCTTCCCTCCTGCGCTCGATTGTCAAGAAATTCTATCTCTCATTTGGGCAAGGCCCGTCCCATCCGCCCGTATTGATGTCACAATTCACAACTTTTTACAAATTTTGCCTTGTGAAATGGGTCTGGTGCGCGAAACGCCGGAGGCGCCCCGGCACCGCCTTTACTCTCCGCGCTATGAACTTGCCGCTTCGCTCAGCGGAGGATTGCTCATCTGTGCTTCGATGACCCCCGGCTTCCGGCTCCACGCCGGCCGCCATCCGGTCCCGGCAAAGGGAGATGTTACCCTGCGCCCCCACCACAGCCACATCGCCAGGGCGATGATCAATATCAGCGGGATCACCAGCAGGCTTCCCTCCGGCCCGGTTGGCCCGCCGCTCCACAGCAGCTTGCCCACCGGATGCTCACCCAGCAAATGACCCTGCGCCACCAGCCCACTGTCCGAGGTCCCGTAGAAATACGATTCGCCCCAGTCCCACGCCGCGTGAAAGCCCACCGCCCAATACAGCGAACCCGTGTACCAGAGGCTCAGGCAGAAGACCAGCCCGATCGCTCCCGCGGCAAACAATCCCACCGGCGACTCACCCGGATTGCTCCCATGACTAAATCCAAAAAGGAACGACAGAAACAGCGCTCCCCACCAGAAGCCGATGCCCCGAGTCAGAGTGAACTGAAGATAGCCGCGCAGCAGCGACTCCTCAAAGATCCCGACGATGAGAAACATCACGCCCCACTCGGCCGCATATCTCCACATCAGTTCGCCATGCAGAAGCTGCCCGTCAAATCCCAGCAAACCCGCCTTCCATAGACTGAACACCAGCGCCGAAATCGCCACAAATCCCCACACCAGCCCAAACACAAACCGTGCTGCCCGCGCCGTTCCCTGATAGCCATAGGAAAGCACCGGCCGCCGCTCGATCAGCGCCATCACCGCCGTCGCCACAAAGACGCAAAGTGCCTGCAGCCCTTCCGAGATCAGTCCTATCCTCGGCGGCAAATCCGCATTCCTCGGCATCGGTTTCGGATGCAGAAGTAACTTAAGCAGGCTTCCCAGCAAAAACGCCGCCGCCACAAAAATCAGCGCAAACAGCAGCATGCCCCATCCCGCGCGGATCCCGTTCTGCCCCACAAACACCCATCGCAGGTCCCGCTTCGGAGCCTCCGGCAAGGGCGGTGGCGCCGCCGTTAGCTCGGCTGGTGTTGTCATCTGGGGGATATCCGGTTGCGGCGTCAGCTCGTCCAAGACTCTCTCTCCTTAAAGTTGCTGCTCATACTACGTCAACCGATCGTCGAACGTTCAGGAATCTTGCCGCCCAGACCCCTTCAGATTCGTCTTTCCGCGAGCGCCGCGCAAAAAAAGCAGGCGACAGGCCAAGGTGGAAGCCGACAGAATGGAAGTGAAAGGCGAATCCTATGCCGGAAAAAGTGGACCTCTACGACAGTGCGTATTCCCACTACGAAGCGGACGTCTACCGTCAGGTTCGCATTGCGACCTATGGCGAAGATCTCGGCCAGACAAGCTGGGTTACAAACCAGGAGTCAGCCGAAATCCCCCGCATCCTGCAACTCACTCCCAATTCTCATGTCCTCGAGATTGGCTGCGGCTCAGGGCGATATGCCTTGCAGGTGGCCCAGACCATGGGTTGCTCCTTGATCGGGATCGACAGCAACGCGCCTGGCATCGAGAATGCCAACAGCCTCGCCCGCGCCGGAAATCTGTCTGAGCGCCTTAGTTTCCAGCATTGCGACGCCTCTCAGAAGCTGCCCTTCTCCGACGCTGCATTTGACGCCGTCTTCGCAAATGACGTCATGTGCCATATTCCTGGCCGCCAGTCCGTGCTGGACGAAGTCTTTCGCATCCTGAAGCCGCTCGGTCGGTTCGTCTTCAGCGACGCCCTGGTCATCGGCGGTATCGTCTCGCACCAGGAGATCGCCATACGCAGCTCCATCGGCTACTACCTCTTCAGCCCGCCCGGACACAACGAGAATCTCATCCGACAGGCGGGCTTTCATTTGATTGGCGTCAGCGATACCACCCATCAGGCCGCCACCATCGCGACGCGTTGGCGGAACGCGCGAGACGAGCGTCGCGAAGCCCTTATCGCTGCCGAAGGCGAAGCGAATTTCGAGGGCGTACAGCGGTTTCTGTCGTGTGTCCAAAAGCTGACAGAAGAAAATCGCCTCCTCCGCAATCTCTACACGGCGCAAAAACCAGGCTAGATCGAAAAGGCGGTGCTTGACAGAAGCTGATCCGAGAGCGTATTTAACACATTAGTTAATTACTAAGTATGTTAAATACAGCAATGCCATCCGATCATCTCAGCACCACCTTTGCAGCGCTTGCTGATCCAACCCGTCGCGCCATCCTCGCGCGGCTCACCCTCGGCGAAACCTCTGTCAACGAACTTGCTCAGCCCTTCGACATCAGCCTCCCCGCCGTCTCCCGACACCTCAAGGTCCTCGAAAAGGCAGGCCTCATCTCCCGCGGCAGGGACGCACAATGGCGTCCCTGCAAGCTCAACCCCGGCCAGCTCAAAACCGCGGCCGACTGGCTCGAGGAATACCGCAGGTATTGGGAGGAGAGTTTCGACCGGCTGGACGAGTACCTCAGGAAAATCAAATCGTCGAAAGATCAATCGAAGCCCAAGGAGAATCATCATGCCCGCACCAGACCCCGAAGCAACTAGCGCAGCCAAAGCCTCGGCGCAAAAGGCGGACCGCCCGCAACCACACCCGGGAATGATTGACGCCGGTCTGATTGCCGCGGCAGGCGCCGGAGCGAAGCTCCACGAACTCTCTATCGTCCGCGTCTTCGACGGTCCCCGCGAGCTTGTCTATGAGGCGTTCAGCAACCCTGTTCACGCCAGGCAATGGGCGGGTCCGCGCGGCTTCGTGGCAACACACTTTGAGCAGGACGTCCGGCCCGGAGGTAAATGGCGAGCATGCCTCCATCAGACCGAGGCGTGGAAGGGCAAAACCTTTCCCGACCTCTGGCAGGGCGGGGTCTTCAAGGAGATCGTTCCACCCGAGCGGATCGTCTATACGTTTGCCTGGGATGGCCAGGCCGGCCAGCCGACTCGCGAAACCGTCATCACCGTTCACTTCACTGAACTGGACGGCAACCGCACCAAGATGGCGTTCCACCAAGCCTTCTTCGATTCCGCCGAGATGCGCGACGGCCACAATACCGGCTGGAACAGCAGCTTCGACCGCCTCGAGGACATGGTGAAGAACTGGAACAAGAGCCTCGACCGCCTCGACGACTTGCTGAAGGAGATGTGAGCCGATCAGAAATCTTCCGAACGCCGGCACAAAAGCACGGCCGATCGCTCTCTTGCCGCTACGCCGTAATCACTGCGCCACAACCGTCCAGGTCTTGTCGGGATTGAACTCCATCATTGCGGAAGCAACCTGATCTGTCGACCGTCCCAGGTCTTTCTGCAGGACAACGCCGTCCCTGTCCACGATGAATGTCATCACGCCCGAGTCGCCATACTTCGCCGGATACGCCACGACTGCGAAGCCGCCTGTCATCTTTCCGTTCACAACGTAGTCCTTTGCGCCGCCGGGCGCATCCGGACCTTGCTTCGTCAACATCGCGAAATAATACCCGTGAAACGGCTGACGATGGGCAGGGTCAGCTTTGTATCCGTCGGCCGTGGCCTGCGCCGCCGCCGGACCCACCGGGCTTTTCGGCTGGCCCGGGGTGTGCGGCCAGTACAAGCCATTCTCCTGGCCCGGATCGCTGACGAATTTCTGCGCGTACTGCTTCACGCCGCCATGCTTCTGCGAGTAGTACTCGGCCTGAGCACCGACCGCTCCCCCGCAAAGGTCGATCACCGCCAGCTCGTTCCGCCCTATGCGCCGGTTAAGGACCTCCTCCTTACCCGCCGCCGTGTCGAAGAACCACCGCCCGCCGCTGTTCTTCTTCAGAGGGATCGGGAAGGGAAAATTGTCCGCGCCCACGATCAGCGTTTGCGATCCGTCCTCCATCCCGCGCCAGCGGTGCATTACGTCATATCGGCTCACAAACGCCTTTGCGGTGTTCTTGTCCTCCACCGGATCTCCCGAGTACAGCAGGTCCTTCGACTCCGGACCGAAGATCGCCAGCAGCGCATTTTGATCTCCGGCCTTCGCCGCCGTAATCAGCGCATTCGCAGCGTCGTCAGGCGTTGCATAGCCGGTCAACTCAGGCTTGTCCGACTTGCAGGCAATCGGGACAGCCAGCGCCAGCATCAGCAACCCGGCGGCGAACACAAGTTTTCGTGCTTTGACTGACATCGGACCCTCCGAATCTCTATTCAAGGTGTGATCAACTTCGGCCTACCTGCGGAATCCGCCACCGCCGCCGCCACGGCTCCAGCCGCCGCTGCCACCACTCCGGCTGTACGAACCACGACTGCTGTCGGCCCTCGATTGCCAGCCGCTGCTGCCGCCGCCGAAAGCCGACGATCCTCCGCTGCTTTTCGCCTGGTCACCGTAACTGCCCGAACTGGGTTTCTGCACGCTGTTCCAGCTACCGTTGTCGTTTTTCTCCCAGCCGCTCCCGGTGTTCTTGTATTGGTTGCCGTTCGCCGTTGCGTATTTGTTCCCGTTCGCCGATTCGCCAGCCGCCGCGCTGTTACCGTTCTTGCCACTCGCCCCGTAAGCCTGGCCACCATTCGAAGTCTGGACGCTTCCCGTCGTCCCGTTCGCTGTTGTCTGATGCTGCGAGTATGCGGTGTTGCCATTCTTCGAATATTCCGAGTTGCCGTAACTTCCGTAAGCGTTCGAGGTCTGGTGGGTCTGGGCATAGGCGCCGGTATTGGGGTCATAGGCTTGTGCGGCGCCCGTCGTCCCATAGGGCGTCGATACCGAGCCGCCGCGCGCATAGGTTCCGGTGGAGGGGTTGTAGCCCTGGCTATAGTGCGCGCTGCCGTACGCGCCGTACGCGCTCGCGCTGGACCCGTAGTAGCCGCCGTGCCAGGCGGTGTTTCCGTAGTAGGCGCCGCCGCCGTACACCACAGCACCGCCATGCCAGTTACAGCCCCAGTAGCTGTAACCCCATCCGCAGCAGCCGCCGCTCATCGCCGCACCCACGGCGATGCCCGCCCCGAATGCCAGCAGTCCCGTCGCCACGACCGCGCCGGTGCTGTAGCCAGGCGTCACATACGGAGTCCCATACACCACTGCCGGGTTGTAGGCCGGCACATACACCACCTGCGGATTCGTCGGCTGAATCACAATCGTCTGCGGAGACTGCTGCACCACCGTGATCTGCGACCCTGATTGCAGATTGCCCGCCGCATAAGCCTTGGCGCGCAGCGTCTGCACGGCGGTCATCACGTTCGATGGCTGCGTGCTGTAAGCCTCGCCCAGCGCGGAGGTCCAGCTCAGGTTTTTCGACATGTTGTCGAGCACCGACGGAAACTGCGTCAGCGCCTTCACGCTCGGGTCCCACGGCTGCACATCCACCGCATTCATCAGCTGCTGCCCTTGCAGGCTCGGATTCTGATGGAGGAAGTTGTTCGCGGCGGACACCTGGTCCGGGAAGGTCGCCGCCCCCAGTACCTGCGCCACCAGCGCGTCGGGATAAAGCGCGATGGGCGCGACGAGTGAATTCAGCTCGTCCGCGCTCAGCGGCGCGCCCTGTCCCGACCCTCCGGCCTGTTGCGCCTGCAACAAAGCGCCATCCGGAAGCGTTGCCACAACCAGAATCAGGCTCAGCAGACACGCCAGACTCTTCCTCAACTCGATGAATACCGCCTTCATACCGTCCTCCACCCGCGCCCTCAACATGAGAACCAGAAGAATCGCCTCACGCGCGGCATCCGCAGCTTATGCGGTAGCCATCATAGCTCCACCCCGGATTCGTGAATAGAGCTAATCGCTGCTTTCGCAACCTGCATCAAGATCTATCGGAGGAAGCCGTCTCATTCCACTGGCAGAAGTGACAGTCGCTTGTGCGAGACGGCCAGTCCCTTGACAGAAGGCTCGGACCCGGCAATCCTAATCATTTCCCGATCTGAAAATTATTCCGCCGGAGCGACCCTCTTTTTGAACGTCCGAGTCTTCTACCACGACAAGTGTTTCGACGGAGCCTGCTCCGCATCTCTCTTCGCCCGCTTTCACCGCGAGTGCATTACTAAGGACGCCGCGTATACCTACCACGGCCTCGTCCACCGCGCCGGAGCGCTCTTCAACGAAGCCGACTTCATTGGCGACGAGAACGCCATCGTCGACTTCAAGTACTCCGCCTCGCCGCGCATCACCTGGTGGTTCGACCACCATCTCAGCGCCTTCCTCACGCCGGAGGACCAGCAGGATTACCGTCGCGGAATCGAAGACGGCCGCTACGCCAACCGCCGCTTCTACGACCCGACCTATATCTCCTGCACCAGCTTCATCGCCCACATCGCGTCCACAAAGTTCGGCTTCAATGCCGAGCCCGTGAAGGAGCTCGTCCGCTGGGCTGACATCGTCGACGGAGCCCTCTACGAAAGCCCCCGCGCTGCCGTCGAAATGGCCGAGCCCGCCATGAAGCTCACCCTGGTCATCGAATCCACCCAGGACCCGGCCTTCATCCCGCGCCTCATCCCGCTGCTCACGTCCATGTCCCTCGCCGAGGTCCTCAAGCGGCCCTTCGTCGCCGAGCTCCTTCCGCCGCTCCTCCAGCGCCACGAAGAATCCCTCTGCCTCATCCGCGACCGCTCCGAATCGAAAGACGGCACTATCTACTTCGACATCAGCGACCAGCCCATGGAGGGATACAACAAGTTCATCCCCTATTACGTTCATCCCGAAGCCACCTATTCCATCGGCCTCTCGAAATCCAGCTTCCGCACCAAGGTCTCGGTTGGCTCCAATCCCTGGACCAGGGCCGACCCCGCAAAGATGCTCAACCTCGCCACCATCTGCGAGCGCTACGGCGGCGGAGGACACGCCCGCGTCGGCGCCATCTCCTTCCCCCCCGACCGCTGCGACGAAGCCCGCCAAGCCGCCGCCGAAATCATCGCCGAGCTCCGCGCCCACGACCCCCACGCCTAGAAATTGGGGTAGCGAGTGAGCCTGAGTGGGATCGCAATTCAAGATTCGGTCCAGCAGACGGATCTGAAAATCGATTCCGGATGGACTCAGGAGGACGGCGTAAACTAAGCTTCTGGTCACGATGACTCGCATTCTGTGGATCGCCGGGCTTTCGCTCGCACTCGTCGTCTTCGGGGGCTGGACGGCCCTCATTATCTATGCAGGAATCTCTCACAGACATCTCAACTTAAAAGGGATTGTGATGCTCGCAAGCAACGGCTACGTCGCTTGGATCACCCTCCAATACCTTCGGCAGAAGATTGGCGAGCGCAAACCCGCATCGACTGTTCCTGTGGATTCAAACTGATCCCGCTGTCGAAATCATCCGTCTCATACAACCATTTGTGCGAATCGAATATTCTGAACCGGCGTCTCATCATCCGCGATCACATACGCGATGCCCAGAAGTAACCAAGGAGAACGCAAATGGCCGACATCCTGCCCGCAGGAACTCCCGCCCCTGACTTCACTCTTCCCGTCACCCCCGATCAGAAGTTGTCACTGAGCGAACTGCGCGGCAAGCCAGTCATCCTCGCCTTCTATCCCGCCGACTGGAGTCCCGTCTGCGGCGACCAGATGGGCCTTTACAACGAAATCCTGCCCGAATTCCAGAAGCACGGAGCCAAGCTGCTCGGCATCTCCGTCGACGGCGCCTGGTGTCACGAAGCCTTCGCCTCGGCCCGCGGCTACCATTTCCCATTGCTCGCCGACTTCGAGCCGAAGGGCAAAGTCGCTCGCGCCTACGGAGCCTACCGCGAAGCCGACGGCATCTCCGAGCGCGCCCTTTTCGTCATCGACAAGGACGGCGTCATCGCCTGGAGCTACTGCTCACCCATCGCCGTCAATCCCGGAGCCGACGGCATCCTGGACGCTCTCGAAGCCCTGCCTAAATAGAACCGGCCCAGCCAGACCGCAAACAGGAGCCCCATGACCAAACTCCGCACCCCCATCGGCCCGCAGGATCATGCTCAGGGCGCCCCTGACGCCCCCGTCACCCTTGTCGAGTACGGAGACTACCAGTGCCCCCACTGCGGCCGTGCCTACCCCATCGTCCAGCGCGTGCAGAAGCACTTCGACGACCGCCTGCTCTTCGTCTTCCGCAACTTTCCGTTGAAACAGAGCCATCCCCACGCCGAATCCGCTGCCGAAGCCGCCGAGTTCGCCGCCACTAAGGACAAATTCTGGGAGATGCACGACGCTCTCTTTGAAAATCAGGATCGCCTCGGCTCTGAACTCTACGAGGAACTGGCCGAACAGCAGGGCCTCGACCCCATCGCCCTCACCGCATCCATCGACGGCGGCCAATTCACCGATCACGTCCGCGCTGACTTCACCGGCGGAGTCCGTAGCGGAGTCAACGGCACCCCCACCTTCTTCATCAACGGCCAGCGCCACGACGGCCCCTTCGACTACCCAGCGCTCGTCGGTGCCATCAACGCAGCTCTCGCCGGCGACTAGACTGGGATTTACCCTTTATCCGGATGTCATCCTGAGCGAAGCGCGCAAGGCGCGCGTAGTCGAAGGACCTGCTTTTGATCAGCCCATCAAGCCGACACGAAAGTGGGCCGTCCAACCAATGGCTAATGGCTTCTACCTGTTCCCTGTGCCCTGAGCCCTGTTCCCTGCCTTTCGATCCCCGCTTTTCACGTCACGCTTCCCCTGCCGCGCTCATCTACGGATTACGTTCACAAAGCAAACCGGCGTATTTCGCCACCAACGAAAGGACCACTCATGCCTACCATCACTACCAAAGACGGAACGGAGATCTTTTACAAGGACTGGGGCACCGGACAGCCGCTCTTTTTCCATCATGGCTGGCCGCTCTCGGCAGATGACTGGGACACTCAGATGATGTTCTTCTTGGAACGCGGCTTCCGCGTCATCGCTCACGACCGCCGGGGTCACGGCCGCTCCACTCAGACCTACACCGGCAACGAAATGGACACCTACGCCGCCGACGTCGACGCGCTCGTGAAGAAGCTCGACCTGAAGGACGCCATTCACATCGGCCATTCGACCGGCGGCGGAGAAGTGGCCCGCTACGTGGCCCAATACAGCAAAGGACGAGTCGCGAAGGCAGTCCTGATCAGTTCCGTTCCACCCATCATGGTCAAGTCCGACAAGAACCCGGGCGGAACGCCGATCGAGGTCTTCGATCAGATTCGCCAGGGCACCGGATACAATCGCGCCCAGTTCTACCAGGACATTACCCTCCCCTTCTACGGTTACAACCGCCCGGGAGCCACCATCTCTCAGGGCGTTCGCGACAACTGGTGGCGTCAAGGCATGATGGGCGGGATCAAGGCCCATTACGACTGCATCAAGGCATTTTCTGAGACCGATTTCACCGAAGACCTGAAGAAGATCGAAGTGCCCACATTCGTGATGCACGGAGAAGACGACCAGATCGTCCCCTTCGCAGACGCCGGCCCACTCTCAGCCAAGCTGCTCAAAAACTCCAAAACGAAGTTCTATCCCGGCTACCCCCACGGCATGCCTACAACCCACTCCGACGTGATCAACGCCGACCTGCTCGCCTTCATCAAGTCCTGAACCTTAACTTTTCGGGCGGATCTTCTGAAAAGATGACCGCCCTGTGAGCTCTAAGCCCCGCGGCGCAGTGTATAAGGACATCAAGTCTCACCGGAGCTTCTCAATGCTTCGTGCGCTTTATATTGCCGCGGGATCGTTAGTCTGTATCTCAGGACTTTTCGACCAGCATACTGCAACATCTCCAGCCATTCCTATGCCCGCCGACCGCGTCGCGGACTCATACCGGATCTATTCCGGTCTTTTACCCCTCGGAGAAACCGCAGGGCCGAACTGGCCGCACGATGTATTGCTGGTGCAGGACACAACCATCACCGTCATCCCGCCTGATCAAAAATGCAATGACCCTCTCTCCTCGACTATGAATCCGCATCAGGCCGTCCATCCGTCAGATGATCGCCGCCAGGATTTTGCCGAGATTCTGCAAGACTTCGATCACCACTGTCACGAGCGTCTCATTCTCGACCGCACCGCCTTCAAGTCTCTCTTCCGGTCCGTTTGCTCAACGCCCAGGAGCAAAAAGAGTTTCAGTCAACCCGCATGAATTCCAACCAAAATACGGCAGCTGCCCAGAAGTTCAAAGGTGCGCCGGCACTGTATGCCTTCAGCCAGGTCTACTTCAACGCTCACAATAACGTGGCACTGGTCTATGCCACGCATTGGTGCGGAGGATTATGCGGTCAAGGATTCTGGATCGCATTCGCGCTCGAAAACGGCAAGTGGAAGCCGCTCCGCTGGAACGCCACGACTTGGATCTCCTAGCTAACCCCCCACACTCAGCACCGCCGTCATCGTGTGCTTCTCGCCCGCGCCCAGCTCCACCGCATACGCGATGATGTTGCTCGCCTCGACACACGCCATCTGCCGCCACTCGTCGTCACCCAGATCGGCCAGCGCCCTCGCGCCCTCCCGCCACGGATTCCACACCACCGTCGTCCGCGAGTTGCCCTTCTCCGTCCGAATCCTTCTTCGCAGCACCGGATCCACTACCTCCAGAGCCTCCGTCGTGTTCAGATATGCATTGTCGGTCTGCCCCCGGAACGCTACCTCGCCCGCCTGCCGCTTTTCGCGGTTACCGTCCATGTTGTCGAGATACGCCGTCCCATCCAGCCCCGTCACGCGTGCCTGCTCCGCATCACCCACGCGGTGATACGTGTGCAGAGCCTCTTCGAATCTCATCCCCGTCCCGCCCGTATTCACCACCGTCAGCGCCAGCCCCAGCTCCGATATCCGATCCGGGCTCTGCCCGGGGCCCACCCGCACCCGATACTCCGTGCTGAACTCATGCGGCCACCACCGCCGGCTCGCCTCATCGCTCTCCGTCGCCAACGTCACCGTCACTGCATCGCCCTCCTGCGCGATGCCAGTCAGCTCCCACTCCTTTGTCCGTACCACTCCATGCGCGGGAGCCTTCGTATCATCCGCCTTCCCGCGAAACCACGGAAAGCAGATCGGAATCCCGCCGCGAACTGCTTTGCCATCCGCAAACCGCGACTGCGCGCTCACAAACAGCACCTCGTCTGCGCCCGCCGGCTTCCACGACGTGACCTGCGCCCCATGCAGATAAATCTCCGCCGTCGCCGTGTCTGTTGTTACTCGCACCATCGCGAGGCCGCCCTGTCCGGCGACTACCTCCGCAACACCCGAAATGCCGAAGCGCTCATTCAACTCGCCCACATTCTTCATCCGTTAGGCCCTCGCGGACACAAGTCTAACCCGCTCAGATGGTGTGGATTTCTACTTTCCCTACACCTGCGTCCTCATTGCACCGGCCTGTAAATCAGCCCGATTACCACCCCAACCGCTAGCCACTCTAAGAAGTAAGCCACCGACTGTTGCACGGTTAGCTTTAGCCCGATATTCAGGTTGACGTAGTTGTGAATTACGAAGGAGCAGATCGCAAACACTCCGATTAGCGCGCCAAACCGGGTGCCTTCCGCCAAGCCCGAGCCACCGCGGTAAAGCATCGCGTAGATTACCGCCAGCACCAGCATCGCCACAAACATTGCCGCCATACCCGCTGGCATCACGCTCTTGATTCCTTCTTGCGACCGGTACACCGCCGGGTACTTCATGAACTCGCTCTTCATCCCTGGCAGGGTGAAGGCGAAAGTGCCAAGAGCAAAATACGCGACGAAGGCCCCAAGGCCCGCGAGAGCGATCCGTGCATAGTTCATTGGGTGATCCTCTTTGAGATCACAGAAGGTTTATCAGAGCCGCGCTGGTCATCAAAACTTGTATCGGTACTTAATTTTCCCCCATCAAAAAAACCAAGGGAATACCCATTCGCACACGCTCTGCGACATCAGCAGGAAAGCGAAGTAACCGCCCCAAAGAAAGGCCCGGACCTGGATCCGGGCCTCTTCTGCCCTGCTTCATGCGCTCAGCTATTGCAGCGCCTATTGCAATGCGTTGATTAGCCCCGTCCCGTTTGGACTACCCCAACCGGTCACCAGGTCATACCCGGTAACCGCCGAATAGCTGCCCGACTTGCCGCTGGTGATGTCGTGGAAGTCGGTCGCGTAACTCGACGTCACATTCTGCGCGTAGATCGTCGGATTGATGAACCCGATCGTCCCCAGGCCGCTGGCCGCCCGCTGCTGATTCACCAGCGCGATATACGCCGCCCACATCGGAGCCGCGAAGCTCGTGCCGCCATACTCGTTCGCCAGGCAACTCGTCTGGTCGGCGCATGTATAGAAGGTGAAATTGGCATTTGCCGAAACATCCGGCCCATTGCGATACGTCGTGGATCCCTTGTTGCTCGAATTGATCACGCCCGACAGCTTCTGCCACGACGGAATCGCAATCTTGTCTGGAGAAATCCCGCCGCCGCTGTCCACCCACGCCGTCTCCGACGCCCACGCTCCGCCTGCGCTCTTGGTCGTCAGGTCCGTCCCGCCGACTGACACCACATTCGCATCGTCCGCAGGCCAGGCCTCATTCCTCCTCGACCACGTCGAACTGTCGCCCGACGCCGCAAAGAAGTTCTGACCCTGCGCCGACATCTTCTCGAAGTACGGATCCAGCGTGCTCGGATCAGCCGGCGTCCAGCCCCACGAGCAGCCAATCGTCGTCGGCAGAGGATTGTGCGTCGTCATCGCGCTGATGATCGCCGTATCCGTCGACCCCACATACATCACCAGGCTCTTCAGCCCCGGAGCCATCCCCAGAGCCTGCGTCATATCGAGCGTCTGCTCCGTGTCGTCGCAGTAGCCGCCCGCCCTGCTGTACACGCACGACGTGCTTGTCCCGTCCGTCGAAAGCACCGTGACCGGCACATTGTTCGTCTGCTTGGCATTCTTGTAGTAAGTGGTCAGATCGGCCAGGTCCGTCCCCAGGTACTCGAACAATCCCAGGTTCTGTCCCGCGCCCGTCAGCGCTGTCCCGCCGTAATACGCTGCGCGCATGTCGCTGCCCAGGAAAGACGCCGACGGCCCTGACCCGGTCGTTGCATGTGTCACCAGCCTTTTCGCATCCACGCCGAGCGCAGCTGCCGCTTCACTCCGCTTCACATACATCGGGTGTGGAATCGAATAGTTATCCAGCCCCGACACATGCCATAACTGGAACGGCAGCGTCGTCGTCGGCTCCCGGTCCGGTGAGTAAAACACCCGGTTCTCCGCGGAATGCTGGTACGTCCGCAAGGTCACGTGGAAAGCATTCTCCACCGCCGACACCGGCCCCTTCACCTGCACTTCTATGCCATCCCGCGATCCGCCGATGACCGCCAGGCCGTTTGCCTTCGCGAACGCCACCACCGCGTCATACTCCTGCTCGCTCGGGCCGAACCGCTCCGTAAACTGCGCCGGCGTTAGAAACTGGTGGTAGATACCGCTGTTCGGATCGTACAGCTCCTCCAGAAAGCTCTTTAGTCCTGCCTCATCCCGCAACTGCAGGACAATATCCAGCGTCATCATCTGACTCTTGGGTAGCTGCCCGACAGCTTGCGCCCGCCCGCTGCCGACCACCTCCCGCACGTGATGTGTCGACGTGTACTGCGCCTGTACATCCATCGACACCATCGCTACCAAAGCGATTGCCGCGAAAACCGGGATTGACTTCCGAATCCCGGATTGCCAACTGCCTGACCTGCCAATTCTCAACTTGCGAATCATGCAACTCTCCTGTGAGCGGGGTATCTCTTGGAGGTGTCCGCCTGACGTGCACTGCCACGGGCAGCCTTTTGAGTCAGCGTAGAGTACCACCGCCACATTCGAGTGGCGAGCAAAATTCACCGCCACCTCGCCATTCGTCCCATTTCCGACCACGTTCGTCACTCTTTTCAAGGCGTTAGTCACACTGTATCGTAACCGGAAACCGGCGGGCATCGATTCGCCGCCGGAGCGAAGCACGAAGAATCGCCACACAGAAGAATCCCCCCAGGTCCGGATCCCCTGGTTCCGGATCAACGGACCTGGGTTCTGCATTAGCCGAAATTTCTCATCACTCCTTGTCGTACACCGCCGTGCTGGAGATCTTCTTGCCGGCCGAATCCGTTCCGGTCAGGTGCAGCGTGCGCATCTTGCCGTCCTTCGACACGACAACGCGGCCTGTAGTAACAACTTTGCCGCCCATCTTGTTGGTCAGGTCCAGCGTATGGTCGTTAACCTGCTTGTACGACCTGGAGTCTGCATTGGAATCGCCGGTCAGCGGATAATCTTTGCCGTCGAACTTGCCTGTCCACTCCGTGTGCGATGGCTTGCCATCTCTGTCGGTCCCGTCCGTGGTCACCTTCACGCTGTCACCCGCGGCCTCATAGACAACCGTCGTGTTCTTCGGAGCGCCTGCCGGAATCTTCGACTTGGCTTCGTTGAGCTTCCATGTGCCCATGTTCGGGTTATCGGCAAACGACAGGGCTGCTCCGGCAAAACAAAGCGCCGCGGTTAACATCAGGTTCCTTGCTTTCATGTCTTTCTCTCTTTTCTGGGGGACCGCCACAAACTATACGCCCCTAAAGAGATCTCCCGTGCGCCACGACCGCTTTGGATTAGGCAATTCCCCCCAACGATGTCATCCTGAGCGAAGGTCGCCACGGCGACCGAAGTCGAAGGATCTGCTTTTCGATATCGAATCCCGGCATCCGAGCCTACTCAAGCCCGGTGTTGGCTTGAGTGGGGCAGTGTAGTTACCGGTACACAGATCCGCCCCGAGTCCCGCGACTAAGTCCGAATCTCGGCCACGAACTAATCCCCGGTGGCTTTTCTGTGCCCTGCGCCCTGAGCTCTAAGCCCTGTCCTTCGCCCTGTTCCCCGGCACGTAGTGAAACCGCACCAGGTAGATGTTCTCGCCCTTGCCGTGCTTCGCCACCTTCAGCAGGTCCAACACGCCCAGAAACCCCGACGCCCGCGCCAGCTCCGGAGTAATATCCGGAAACCCGATCGTCTCGATCGAATCCACCTCGATCTCGCCCTCGTCCAGGCGATACCGCTTGCCCACAGTCACCCGCGGAGTCATCCAGATCCGCACGCTGCACGTAATCTCCCCGCGCCGAACCCCATCCCGCAGCCGCTTCGTGAATGTCATGGCGAGAGTCTACTGCCGGGACCCTCATGCCTCACATGGAAATGGTCAGGCGGGCTCATCTCTGCATCGCTTTCTTGAGTGCCTCAACATTGGCAGCCACCGTCTTCGTGGACGGATTGTCAGGTCCGTACACCTTCTCGTCGATACTCAGCGCCCGCTGTTCGTATTGCAGGGCCCCGTCCAGGTCACCCTTAGCCTTGTGAATTAGTCCGATGTTGTTGGCGACAATGGCCACCTGGGGATGGTCGGGTCCGTACACCTTCTCGTCGATCTTCAGCGCCTGCTGCGTATATTGGAGTGCCCCGTCCAGGTCACCCTTGTCATATAGAATCATGCCGATGTTGTTGGCGTCTCTGGCCACCTGGGGATGGTCGGGTCCGTACACCTTCTCGTCGATCTTCAGCGCCTGCTGCGTATATTGGAGTGCCCCGTCCAGGTCCCGCTTCAAGTGCAGAATCTGGCCGACGTTGTTGGTCTCCCTGGCGACCTCGGGATGGTCCGGCCCGTAGACCTTCTCGTCGATCTTGAGCGCCTGCTGCGCGTATTGCAGTGCCCCGTTCAGATCCCCCTTATCCATGAGAATCAGGCCGATGTTGTTGGTGTCCCTGGCCACATTGGGATGGTCGGGCCCATAGACCTTCTCGTCGATTTTCAATGCCTGCTGCGCGTATTGCAGTGCCCCGTTCAGATCCCCCTTGTCCTTGAGAATCAGGCCGATGCTGTTGGCGTCTTTGGCCACATTGGGATTTTCAGGCCCGTACACCTTCTCGTCGATCTTGAGCGCCCGCTGTGTATACTCTAAGGCCCGGTCCAGGTCCCCTTTCTCCCTGAGAAGCAAGCCGATGTTGTTGGCGTAAAAGGCTACATTGGGATGGTCGGGCCCGTACACACTTTCATCGATCTTCAGCGCCAACTGCATATATTGCAGGGCCCCATCCAGGTCGCCCTTGTTTGCGAGAATTAAGCCGATGTTGTTGACGCGAATGGCTACCACGGGATGGTCGGGCCCGTAGACCTTTTCGTCAATCTTCAGCGCCCGTTGCGCATATTGCAGGGCTCCGTTCAGGTCGCCCTTGTCTTTGAGAATCATCCCGATGTTGTTGGCGAGGATTGCCACAGTGGGATTGTCGGGCCCGTACAGCTTCTCTTCGATCTTCAGTGCCTGCCGCGTGTATTGCAGGGCGCCGTCCAGGTCGCCCTTGGCTTGGAGAATAGAGCCGATGTTGTTGGCATTTGCGGCCACATTGGAATCATCGGGCCCGTACATCTTCTCGTTGATCGTGAGCGCCCGCTGCGTGTACTGCAGGGCGCCGTCCAGGTCTCCCTTAGACTGCAGAACCTGGCCCAGTTTGTTCGCCAATTCGGCTTCGTGTTTTTCGTCGCCGCCGGCCTTGAGCCCTTCACGCAGAACCCTCTCTGCCTCACTCAGGTTCGGCAACTCTTCATAAGCGCGCCCCAGCGCCAGGTAGAAGTCCGGTAGCGGAACGTTGGCCACAGCCTGTTGCAAATAAGGAATGGCTTCTGCGAAGCGGTATTGATCAAGAAGCGCATAGCCCTTTTTATAGGCCGTTTCGGCCTCGTCCGCCTTGCCCGGCAAACTCTTCCTGAGTTC